>Ga0209402_10000111_pt1 | contig 97671 bp, 63 predicted proteins | sample ArcticOcean_MG_C_3_FD_187437 | JGI IMG/M metagenome (GOLD analysis project Ga0209402, IMG submission 187437) | Marine microbial communities from western Arctic Ocean - ArcticOcean_MG_CB8_126 (SPAdes) (version 2) | ecosystem: Environmental > Aquatic > Marine > Oceanic | place: Arctic Ocean...
GCCGGTTGCTGAGCCGGTCAGCGTCTCGATTGCCGACGCCCCTGCCCCAACGCCGGTTGCTGAGCCGGTCAGCGTCTCGATTGCCGCTGCCCCAGCACCGGTTGCTGAGCCGGTTAGCGTCTCGATTGCCGCTGCCCCAGCACCGGTTGCTGAGCCGGTTAGCGTCTCGATTGCCGCTGCCCCAGCACGGGTTGCTGAGCCGGTCAGCGTCTCGATTGCCGATGACACCGCTCCGTCGCCAGCCGCCGTACCCGTTCGCGTGTCGATCTCTGATCACGAAAGTCCCTCAATTGCACTGCCGGCGTTTGATATCTCGATCTTCACGATCACCAAGTCGCCCTTGGATTTCAGCGGCAAAGGGGAGTCACCGACCCCCAACTGGCGCAAGCCAGCTCACTAGGATCTGGACTGTCCGGTCACAACTGCGGGCATCACCTGGCTGCGGCCAGGATTGGCTGGAATTCTGAGCGTGGCCATGTAATACTTGTGTCCGCGTGTTGCGTCAGTATCCTCCCGCCTCCCTCCCTTGCTTGCCCCCCGAGCAGATCACACGCTATGGCAATCCGAATCCTCGTTGCCGATGACCATGAGCTAGTGAAGCTTGGATTCCGTACGCTCTTTGGCCGGCACGATGATCTTGAGATTGTTGCCGAGACAAGTGGCGGCGATGAGACATTGTCGGCTGTGACCGTCTATCGTCCGGACATTGTTCTGCTTGATGTGCGGTTATCCCAGGGAGACGGCCTGACCTGCCTGGGTCGCTTGAAGCTGGACAACCCCGGCCTGCCGGTACTGATGGTTTCGACGTTCGACAATCCTACCTATGTCGCACGCGCTGTGGCGCTTGGCGCCGCCGGCTACCTGCTCAAGAGCTGCCCGCTGGAGGAGATGATCGAGGCAATCCGCAATGTGGCGGCTGGTGAGACAGCCTGGACACGCGAGGTGCTGCGCCGGATGACCGGCGCGCTGGCGACTCCCAGGGTCAACGCCGACGTTGAAGTTCCGCTGACTCAGCGAGAGAACGATGTGATCCAGCAGATGGCGCTCGGGCTGACCAACAAGGAAATCGCGCAGGTCCTGGGGATCAGCTACGAGACCGTCAAGGAGCATGTCCAGCACGTGCTCAGCAAAGTGGGTGTCAGTGACCGTACGCAGGCTGCCGTCTGGGCCGTTCGCAGCGGGCTGGTGTAAGAAGTTGAGCGAGGCAGCGAGGGTTATTCTGGCGCGCTGAAACCCAATCCGTTTTCAGTCAGTACCGCTGTGCCGACGCTGCCTGAAGTAATCTCGAACATCTCAGGGTATTTCAGATCCCAGTCCTTGTTTCCCAGTGGGCAATACTGGCGGCCGTTGCCCTCGATCGCCGCGATGCCCGGGATTCGCGCGGCAATGCTGGCTGAATGCAGGAACGAAGCACCCACGCAGGTCAAATCCTGGACGCAGAGAAAGAGTCCGAAGTGGCGGGCAGCCGCTCCCATCATCAACGCCTCGCCATGCCCCTTGCAGGCCTTAAGTGCCACACCCGAGTATCCCAGCTCGCGCGACAGCAGCAGCGACTCGAGGTCAACAAGTGACTCATCGATCACCACCGGCTTGATTGCTGCCGCCTCGTGCATCGTGTTCTCGGGGTTGCTGCGCAGGTCCCGGTGTGTTGGCTGCTCAATGTATTGGACCCTCGAGAGCGCCTCGGACGATTGCTCAGTCAGCTGGCCGAGGAAATCGAGCACGTATTGCACATTGGCGCATTTCTCGTTGAAGTCCAGCGAGTAATGCCATTGCTGGCAACCTCGGGCTTGCTGTGCTTCGGCGGCGGCCTGTTCCACCGCCACGACACGGGCCACATCCCAGTCGAGGTCTTCACCGGACAACTTGATTTTCATGTGCGTCAGCCCATCGGCAGTGATCCACTCACCGAGCGTCTCGGGGCCGCCGTCATCCAGGCGGTTTTCCAACTCGCCTTCGCTTAGCGGGTCCAGTGCACCGACAAGGTGATACAGCGGCATGCTCTGCTGTGGCGTTCGCAGCGTATGCTGGTCCAGGTAGGTGCCGGAGAACTCGTCCCCGAGGTAATGCCCCAGGTCCCTGTTGACGAACTCAGCGCCCAGTAGGTCATAGCTGTTCGCTTCCAGTGCCTTGCCCATCGCATCATGGACAGCTGCGTCGATCGGGCTGGCAGAGACCAGCTGGGCAAGCCGCGGCATCGACTCGCCGAGCGAGCCAGCCTGGGTCACTTCATCGGCCAGCCGCTGATACTCTCCAGTCAGGTCGTGCATGATTTCCAGCGGATGTGCCTGGCCCTGATAATCTGCCAGCAAGCGGGCGACCCGCTCACCCAGCTGGATCATGGCAGCCAGCGTCAGCTCGCCATCCACCTGCTGGCTGGGCCAGCCCCAGGCATTGCCGACAGGTGTGGATCCGAAGCCTCGACCAGTTTTTCCGTCGCGCGTCTCAACTTCCACGTCCACGTTCAGCAGCGTGACATCCTTGACCACTCGGCCGCCAAACTTGATCGGCGTGCGATAGTCAATCTGCTGAAGGGACGTCTCGACGTTGAGGATACGGATGTCAGTCGGTTTTGCCATCGAGAATGTCCCAACCAATGAGAAGCGGAGGGGAAGCTGGAAGTCTGGTCATCGTAGTGAGCCCTGCTGGCGATGACAAGCAACTCGGAGCAGGTGATTGTGTCCCCCCAGCGGGGCAACCGGGCAGCGTAGTCACTGCGTCAGGCTGCGCGTCGCACGACCATCGGCTGAATGACCAGCGTTTGCTTGCGGACCAGAGCGATATCAATCGATATGTCCAGGGCCAGCTGCTTGAGCTGGTGCTGCTGGTGGTCGCTGAGTCGCTTGCAGAGGGGGTTTTCCGACAGCTCGCGTGCTATCAGGAGTGCAGCCCGGCTGCGGATGTAACCGCGTGCCTCGTCGACATCCATGGTTGTCAGGCGACGGCTGACTCGCTCCCAAATGTCGCCCGAGCAACGGTCGGCGGTCTGTGTGGCAATCTCGTGAAGGTTATCTGATTGCCAGAGTTGCTGAACCACATTCAAAAGCCACATGGATCCGTCCTTTACCAGGCAAATGTCGGCGGCTGTGAAGTAAAACTGACCAAACTGCAGCAGGCCGACATCTAGGGGGGGCTGCTTAATTCGAATCGAACAAATCGAGGGTCTCTCTCCAGCTTCTGTCAGGGGACTCCATGTAGTCCAAATGGGTAAGCTGTACTACCGGCTGTTAGCAGTCAGTTGGACCGTTGTCGTTACAATCGGAAGGGGTGTTACCGCTTTTCTATCCCGCTTGACCAGATCTAATGCATGACCTACGTTGGACCTCCGCTGGCGCCGTAGCCAAGCGGCTAAGGCAGCGGATTGCAAATCCGCCATCCCGGGTTCGAATCCCGGCGGCGCCTCTTTTCCCCCGTTGGGTGCCAGGAAACTTGGCGTTGTGCGCTTTCCCGACTGATTCCAGACGCCTTCTCCACGCCCGGCTCATGCCATGCAGCTTCTTGCCCGTCGATACGACAACCAGCAGACGGTAGCCGTCACGATCGCAGCAGACCGGCTGGCTTCCATCGAGCCGGCTGAGGCCAATGGTGCTGATCTCCCCTGGCTGGCTCCAGGCTTTGTCGATCTGCAAATCAATGGCTATGGCGGCCAGGAATTCAATGACTTTGAGCTCGACGTGGAGAAGGTGGCAGGTCTCAGCAGAGCGATCGATTCGCATGGTGTGACCCGTTACTGTCCAACCGCCACGACGCAGTCCTTCGAGCTGCTCCAGCACGCCTTTCAGACCATCGATGCTGCCTGCCAGCAGGACCCCGCCGTGGCCGCCCGCGTTGCCTGTATCCACCTCGAGGGGCCTTTTCTATCGCGGCAGGATGGCCCCCGTGGGGCACATCCGCTGGAACACTGTCGTCCGCCCGATTGGGATGAATTCCAGCGACTGCAGGAGGCTGCCGCAGGCCGCATCGGCATCCTCACGATTTCACCGGAATACGACAACGCAGCGGACGTCATTCGCCGAGTTGCCGAAAGTGGCGTGGTGGTGGCGATTGGACATACCAGTGCAAGCAGCGATCAAATCAGGGCGGCGGTTGATGCCGGGGCTTCGATGAGTACCCACCTGGGGAACGGCGCCCATGGCGAGATTCGCCGCCATCCAAACTATATCTGGGACCAGCTAGCGGAAGACGGGCTGGTCGCCAGCCTGATCGTCGATGGCCATCACCTGCCCCGCTCGGTCGTCAAATCATTTATCCGTGCCAAGCAGCTCGAGCGCTGCGTCCTGGTCAGCGATATCACCGGCATGGCAGGTATGCCCCCGGGACTGTATGAGAATTCCAATCTCGGTAGCGTGGAAGTACTCGAGGACGGGCGATTGGTGATTCCAGGCCAACGACAGTTGCTGGCTGGAGCGGCCTTGCCGATCGGCGTGGGCGTTGCCAGGGTGATGGAGTTTGCTGGACTCAGCCTGGCTGAAGCGGTCACCATGGCGAGCAGTCGCCCGGCGCGGCTGATTGGACTGGAACCGGTCGAACTAGAGGAGGGCGCGGTTGCTGATCTGGTCCTGTTCCAGCTGGAAGCGGGGGAACTGCACGTTCAGGCGACTATCCTGGCGGGCCAATTGGTCTATGGCGAACTACCATTCAATTCACACCAAACAGACATGACGGATGACAATGACTGAACTTGCAGATATTGGCCTCATCGGCCTGGCAGTGATGGGCGAGAACCTGGCCCTCAATATTGAAAGCCGTGGCTATCGGGTAGCCGTCTCGAATCGGACCACCGAGAAGATTGACCGTCTACTCGAGGGACGAGCTGCTGGCAAGAATATGATTGGCTGCCATACGGTGGAAGAGCTGGTCGAGAACCTGGCCAGCCCCAGGAAAATTATCATCCTGGTTAAAGCCGGACCGGCAGTTGATGCTCTGATTGACCAGCTGGTTCCGCTGCTCGATGCCGGCGATATCATCATCGACTCAGGCAATACCCACTTTGCCGATACCGAACGGCGAACAAGGTACGTCGAAGAGCAGGGTTTACTGTTCATCGGCACCGGCATCTCCGGCGGTGAAGAGGGAGCACTCAAGGGCCCCAGCATGATGCCCGGTGGAAGTGCCGCGGCCTGGGAAGAAATCAAGCCGATCTTCCAGGCAGTGTCGGCCAAAGTCGGTCCCGCTGGCGACATTCCCTGCTGCGAGTGGGTCGGTGCTCGAGGTGCCGGACACTATGTGAAAATGGTCCACAACGGCATCGAATATGGTGACATGCAGCTGATCTGCGAAGCCTATCAGTTCTTGCGCGACGCCGTCGGACTCTCGAACGACCAGCTGTACGATGTCTTTGCCGAATGGAACCTCGGTGAACTTCAGAGTTACTTGATTGAGATCACCCGCGATATTTTCAGCGTCGCGGACGACAACGGTGACGGCTTCCTGGTCGACAAGATCCTCGATGTGGCGGGTGCCAAGGGGACTGGCAAGTGGATGAGCCAGCTGGCACTCGACCTGGGCGTGCCCAGCACGCTGGTGACCGCGGCAGTCTATGCTCGTAGCCTGTCAGCGGCGAAGCAGGCCCGCGTTCGCGCCAGCCAGCTGCTGCCGGGACCCGGCGGATCACTGGAACTGGCAGCGGATCAGCAGGCGGGCTGGATTGAGTCGGTTCGACAGGCTCTCTACGCCTCCAAGATCTGTAGCTATGCCCAGGGATTCGTGCAGCTTCAAGCGGCGTCCGCGGAACACGACTGGGACCTCGATTACGGGGACTGTGCCCTGCTCTGGCGAGGTGGTTGTATTATTCGAGCGCAATTCCTGGATCGAATCAAGGAAGCATTCGATGCTGACCCTGCACTGGAGAACCTTCTGCTGGCTCCCTACTTCACCGCTGCCGTGGAGCGTGCCCAGCAGGATTGGCGACGAGTCGTGATTGCTGCGACCGAGCTGGGTATTCCGGTGCCTGCCTTCGGCACCGCGCTGGCATACTATGATGGGTATCGACGTCAGCAGTTGCCGGCCAACTTGCTGCAGGCCCAGCGCGACTATTTTGGGGCCCACACCTACCAGCGAGTTGACCAGGAGGGGACGTTTCACACCGATTGGCTGAACGAGCGTCGACCACCGTCGGAGTGAGACAGCGGCTGCCGATTCGTCAATCGCGGCGTTCCAGCAGCTCCAGCAAGTACTGGCCGTACTCGTTGTTGAGTTCACCAGCCAGCGATTTCAGCTGCTCGCCATCAATGAATCCCTTGCGGTAGGCGACTTCCTCGAGGCAGGCGATTTTTAGCCCCTGCCGCTGCTCAATCGTCCGAACGAACTCACCAGCCTGCAGCAGCGCCTGATGCGTGCCGGTATCGAGCCAGGCGAAGCCCCGTGTGAATCGATCCACATGCAGCTGCCCCTGTTCCAGGTAGACACGATTGACGTCGGTAATCTCAAGCTCACCACGTTCCGATGGGGCGAGATTCTCGGATATGTCGACAACCTGGTTGTCGTAAAAGTAAAGGCCCGGGATGGCATACTGTGAACGAGGTTCTGCCGGCTTTTCCTCCAGGCTGACCGCCAGACCCGACTCGTCAAACTCAACCACGCCGTAACGCTCCGGGTCCTTGACCGGGTATCCGAAGACCGTCGCTCCCTGCTCTCGAGCTGCTGCGATGGCCAGCATGGTCTGAAAACCCTGGCCGTAAAACACGTTGTCACCCAGTACCAGGGCCACGTGGTCGTCGCCAATGAACTCCTTGCCCAGCAGGAATGCCTGGGCCAACCCCTTGGGCTCCGGCTGAATTGCATATTCAATCTGCAGTCCCAGCCGCGTGCCATCGCCAAGTAACTGTCGATAGGACTCGATATCGTGTGGCGTACTGATCAGCAGGATCTGGCGAATGCCAGCCAGCATGAGCGTCGAAAGCGGATAGTAGACCATCGGCTTGTCGTAAATCGGCAACAGCTGCTTGCTGGTCACATGTGTCAGCGGATAGAGCCTGCTGCCGGATCCGCCGGCCAGGATAATGCCCTTCTGGAAGTAGGATGGACGTTGCATGTTCAGGATTCCTGCTGGTCGGCCTGCGGGGGGAGACTACCGAGTCCAAGTCTCAGCCGCCGGTAGTCACCACTCTGTACGTTAGCGACCCAGTTTTCGTTCTCCAGGTACCAGCGCACCGTCTCGTGTAACCCCGCTTCGAAGTCATTCAGCGGCTGCCAGCCAAGTTCTTCCCGGATCTTCCTTGTATCGACAGCATAGCGTCGATCGTGCCCCGGTCGATCCTCGACAAAAGTGATCAGCTGTTTGAGCGGTGCGTGAGGCAGGTCCGGTTTGAGCTTTTCGAGCGAGTTGCAGATGGCTTCCACAACCTCGAGGTTCGTCCGTTCGCAGTCTCCACCGATGTTGTAAACCTCACCCGCCCGGCCAGCGTCGAGAACCAGTCGCAGTGCACGGCAATGATCCTCCACGTAAAGCCAGTCGCGAACGTTTTTGCCGTCTCCGTAAATCGGCAGTGGCTTGCCCTCCAGCCCGTTCAAAATCATCACCGGGATCAGCTTTTCAGGGAATTGGTAAGGGCCATAGTTGTTGGAGCAATTCGTCGTCAGCGTGGGCAGGCCGTAGGTGTGGTGAAAGGCGCGCACGAAATGATCGGCCGCGGCCTTGGAAGCGGAATAGGGCGAGTTGGGCTGGTAGGGACTCGATTCAGAAAACAGCCCTTCGGCCCCCAGGCTGCCGTAGACCTCGTCGGTCGAGACATGCAGGAAACGAAAGCGGCTGGGATCATCGAGCTGGCGCCAGTAGGCCAGGCTTTGTTCAAGCAATGTGAAGGTGCCACCGACGTTTGTTTCCAGGAAAGCGGCCGGCCCGTCGATGCTGCGGTCGACATGGGATTCCGCTGCCAGGTTCATGATGGCTGACGGTTGATGCTGGGCAAGTGTGTCAGCAACCAGCTGTTCATCGCAGATGTCGCCCTCGACAAAGACCAGGCGTTCGTCGTTGGCGCAATCGGTCAACGAGTGCAGATTGCCGGCATAGGTCAGCTTGTCGAGCAACACAACGATGTCGCTGGTCTCGTGAATCAGCTGACGCACCAGGCAGCTGCCAATAAACCCAGCTCCGCCGGTAACAAGAATTGTGGCCATGGACGATCTGCCAGCAGGACAAGGACGTGAGAACCGGACCGCTCCCGCTCGTATTCAACGGACTGGGTCGTACTGCGGTTCAGAGGTTCTATTGTATTTCTGGCCCGCCCGGTATCAACCCACACCGATCACTCACCCCGTCCGCTATTGGCGAGATGACAACCTACTCCGATCATCCACTCAGGCCGCTGGATAGCCCCTAACCTGTAACCCCTGGCCTGTAACTTCGGTTATCATGGCGGGTGATCGCAGCCCCGCATGCGTGTGCCAGGGCAACGACTCAGCACGACGTCACGAGACACCGAAAGGCAGATCTTATGAACAGGTTACTGGCTGCCAGCTGGACACTGATCTTCATCTTGGCAACATCCTCCCTGCAGGCCGACTGGCCTTCTTTCCTGCATGGCAATGCCAGGACCGGCGCGACGACGGACAGCTTGCCGGTCGAGCTGGCTCCAGCCTGGGTCTACAACGCGCCAGCATCGCCCCAGAGAGCTTTCGCCGGACCGCGACTTGACCCGATCGAGGGCAAGCAGATGCGGCACCGGATCGATTTCGATGGTGCCCTGCAGCCGGTGATGGTGGATGGTCGCGTCTATTTCGGCTCATCTGTCGATCACAACGTGTACTGCATCGATGGGCTCAGCGGTAAACGTAACTGGGTTTTTCAGACGGAAGGGCCAGTCCGGCTGGCTCCCACGATCTGGCAGGATCGAGTTTACTTTGGAGCAGATGATGGCTATGTCTATTGCCTGGCTGCCAAGGATGGTTCGGTGATCTGGAAGCATCGCGAGGGGCCGCGCGACGAGCGCCTGCTGGCTCGCGGCAAGATGATCTCGCGCTGGCCAGTGCGAACAGGCGTCGTGATCCACGACGGGATTGCCTATTACGGCGCTGGCGTTTTCCCGCACGAGACGGTCTACCTGGTTGCCCGCGATGCGACCACTGGCACGGTGGTCTGGCGCAATGACCGTATCAGCCAGCAGGATGCCGGACGAAATCCACTCTCGCCGCAGGGCTACCTGCTGGTCAACGACAAGTACGTGTTTGTCCCCTCCGGCCGCTCGCTACCGGCCGCCTTTGACCGGCTGACAGGCGAGCAGGTGCATCATCGTTCACACAGCTGGCGATCCGCGGCGGGTGGCGTTGTCGGCGGCTACAAAGCACTGCTGGCTGACGGCCAGCTCTACTCATCCGGTCCGCATCACTTCCTGGCACTCGACCAGGCAACCGGTTCCGTCGGCTTTGCCTGGATTGACGGACGGCAATTGGTGGTCTCGGGCGAGCGGGGATTTGTCTCCGGACCGACCGGCGTGACAGCCCTGGATCGGCTCAAGCATGCCGAAGCCACGATGCAAAGACAGAAGCTGAATCTCGAGCTCTACAACCTCAAGCGAAAACGGAAGGAGCTGGATCCTGACGAGTACGCCACAAAGGTCAGCGAATTGGAAAAGCAGATCGAACAATTCGGACAGGTGGGGACACTCTGGCAGACCGAAAGTACGCTGGATTCTTCATTGATCGCCACCCAGAACCTGGTGGTGGCTGGAGGCCTTGACCAGGTAGCGGCCTTTGACGTGGAAGATGGCCGACAGGTCTGGAAGGCCGACGTGGAGGGTGAAGTACTCGGATTGGCCTCCTCAGATGGTGTCTTGCTGGTCAGTACCGACAAGGGCCGAATCTACGCATTCGCTGGCAGCGACGCAGTTGGTCAAAATGCTGCCCAGTTGCTGGCTACCTATGTCGATGACCCCTACCCAAAGGATGAACTGACGGCCGTCTACAAACAGGCTGCGGAAGCGATTCTCAGCAGTACAAAACAGGATCGTGGCTTCTGCCTGGTGCTGGGAAGCGAAACCGGCCGGCTGGCGTTTGAACTGGCTCGGCAAAGCACGTTGCAGGTCTATGGGATCGAATCGGATGAGGAAAAAGCTGCCGCTTCCCGGCAGGCTCTTGATCGCGCCGGCCTGCATGGATCACGTGTGACGATCCTGCACGCTGACCCCAATGACCTGCCGCTCTCGAATTACTTTGCCAACCTGGTCGTCTCCGACACTCTGATTCTCACAGGAGCGCTGCCGGTCCAGGACGACGACTGGACACGCGTGGTAAAGCCCTGTGGTGGCCTGGTCTGTTTTGCTGTGCCTTCCACGGCTGCCGAAAAGATCGGGCTGACGCGTGAGAAGATGACAGTTGGCCTGGCCAAGATTGGTATGGATGCCGTGCAGACCGAGTTGAAGCAGTTTCTCGGAAACGATGTGCTGGTTGCCACATTGCAGCGAGGCAAGCTGCCAGGTGCCGGCGATTGGTCCCACCAGTATGGCAACGCGGCGAATACCTCGACCAGTGAAGATTTTCGGGTCAAGGGTGGCCTGGGAGTACTCTGGTACGGAGATCCCGGTCCCACCCAGATGATCAACCGGCACGAGGGCGCCTCGGCGCCGCTCTCGACCAATGGCCGGATGTTCATCCAGGGTACCGATAACGTGATGTGTTACGACGCCTACAACGGGCTCTTTCTCTGGCAGCGAGACAATCCGGGCGCATTGAGGACGGGAGTCTTCAATAACGAAGAGACGAATAACATGGTCGCCACCGACGATGCCCTGTTCATAGCGGTCGACGACAAGTGCACGATGTACGAGGCCGCCACGGGAGACGTGCTGAACGAATTTCAGGCACCGCAATCGACGGACGAGATTCCACGCGTCTGGGGCTATATCGGACACTCCGATGGCCTGCTGCTGGGCACCAGCACGATTCGCAAGGAACTTGCCGCATCGCTGCGTCGCCGTGGGCATACCGTCGAAAACGAAACCGACACGCTGTTCGCCTTTGATATGGAGACGGGCAAGCTGAAGTGGAAATACCGTGGCAAGAATGTCCTGCATGTGACGATCGCCCTATCGGAGGGCCGGGTCCACTTTATCGATAGCTCGATTACCCGCGAGCAGCGAGATGCGCTGCTGCGGGAAGACAAGGCAGCACTCAAGGACCTCGGTCCGGAGGAAGCCAAGCGGAAGGAGGAGGAGCTAAAGAAGCTGGATGTTCGAGTTGCAGTGGCTCTGAATCTGCAGACGGGTGAAGAGCTCTGGTCGCATGCCGTTGATGTGACCGATTGCAGCCGAGTTGGTATCGGTGGTGGTCAACTGACCTTGATGGCCCACGATGGGCATGTGCTGATTTGCGGTGCCAATGCCAATGGCCACTACTGGCGCCAGTTCCTCTCTGGCCAGTTCAGCAAGCGGCGGCTGGTTGTGCTGGACGCTCAAAGCGGTGACTTGATGTGGGCCAAGGATGCCAATTATCGGCATCGGCCGATCATCCTGGGCGCCGAGGTCTATGCCGAACCTTGGGCATTCGACCTGCACTCCGGAGAACAGAAAACGCGGATCCATCCGCTCACGCAGGAAGAGACGGCCTGGCAGTTCAGTCGACCCGGGCATCACTGTGGACCGCTCACCGCGACTCCCAACATGCTCTTCTTCCGCAGTGGATTCACCGGCTACTACGATCTCTACTCAGATAGTGGTACCAGCCATTTTGCCGGGCACCGGCTCGGCTGCTGGGTCAATGCGATTCCCGGCAATGGCCTGCTGATGATTCCGGAAGCAAGTGCTGGCTGTGTCTGCCAGTTCTCGATTACCTCGACCGTGGTGATGGAGCCACGTACGGATCGCGACAGCTGGCGAATCTACAGTGCCACCGGGCTCAGTACTCCGGTCAAGTCGCTGGCGCTGAACGTCGGTGCACCTGGCGATCGCCGGGATGCCGTCGGCACCCTCTGGCTCGGTTGGCCGCGTCCCAAGACCGTCGGTCGACTGGAATACGAGTTTGATATCAAGCCGGTCTACCTGGCCAGCAAGCGGACCTACAGCCTCAACGAAGAATCGGCAGGTGTCAGCAATGATCAGTCCGAGTGGGTCGCTACCTCCGGTATTCGCGGACTCAGCAAGTTCACCGTGCCGCTACTGGGTGAAGATGATCAAGCTGCAACTTATACCGTCCGCTTGCACCTGGTGGTCCTCGATGACCAGCTGGCGCAGTCCGAACCGCTGGATATCCTGCTGCAGGGCAGAGCGGTTGCCAGCAAGCTGGACGTGCTCAAGCAAGCTGGTGGTGCCCGCAAGGCGATCGTTGTGGAGTACACAGTCCAGGTTGAAAAAGACCTGGTGGTCGAGCTGCTGCCATCAGCTGACAATGCCGAGCTGGATCGGTTGCCCGTGATTGCAGGTATCGAGATTCGGCAGAATTAGGCGCCAGGTGAGAACAGCGATCTTCGACGAGACTGCACAATGACAGAACTCCTGTATGCGCCTCTACAGATCGGGGATCTCAGGCTGGATGTGCCTGTCGTCCAGGCAGCTCTCTCCGGATACAGTGATTGGCCGATGCGTGTGATGGCTCGTCGCCACGGTGCACCCTTCACGCTCTGTGAAGTAATGCTGGACAAGTTCCTGGTGCAGCTCAAGGAACGAAAGAAGACCCGTCACTTTCTCTACATCTCCGATGAGGAGCACCCGGTCGGTGGCCAGCTGATGGGTGCTGAGCCAGAACAGTTCTCGGCGGCGGCAGGACGCCTGGTCGAGGCTGGTTTTGATGTCATCGATATCAACTTTGGCTGCCCGGTCAAGAAAGTGTTGGGCAAGTGCCGCGGTGGCTTCCACCTGGGACAGCCCGAGGTGGCATTGGAGATTATTCGCCGTACCCGCGATGTGGTTCCCTCCAGCACGCCGGTGACGGTCAAGCTGCGGCGTGGTATCGACGACAGCCAGCAGAGCGTCGACCAGTTGCACGAGATTCTCAGCGGCTGCCAGCAGCTCGATATTGCCTCGGTGACAGTTCACGGTCGGACCGTCGAGCAGCGTTATGTCGGCCCCAGCAACTGGGACTTTCTGCGGCAGCTCAAACTGGACTTCCCCGACCTTACCATGCTCGGCAGCGGTGACCTGTTCACAGCAGCTGACTGCCTGGCGATGCTGCAGCAGACGGGACTGGACGGAGTCAGTGTGGCTCGAGGTGCGATCGGCAACCCCTGGATCTTCTCGCAGGTGCGGGCCTTGCTGGCCGGGCTGCCGCTGCCCGGCCCCCCCACGATTGCTGAGCAGCGTGAGACCCTGGCCGACCACTTTGGGCTGGCACGCGAACTGTACGGCGACCAGCGAGCCGCTATCCCGATGCGCAAGTTTGGGATCCGCTACTCGGCACATCATCCACAACATGCCGAGGTGCGAGCCGACTTTACCCAGGTTCGAACGGTCGAGGACTGGCAACAATTGCTGACCCGCTGGTACCAGGGCGATGGGCCGGGTGCGGCCTTGCCCGCAGATCTGCACAAGGTTCAGGCAGACGTTACGCCAGGTTCGTCCTGACTGGCGGCTGGCATGTCGAGTGCGGATTCAATCTCGCTCGCTACGGTCGGCTCAGCTTCCAGGCTGCGACGCTGCTCCAGCGCACGTCGCGCCAGCGGGCTCCCGAGGCGACCGAGTGCCCAGGCAGATGCACCCCGCACCAGGACTTCCTCGTCATGGAGTCCCTGGGTCAGCGCCTCCAGAGCGGCCTGATGCTGCTGGTTTCCCAGCACAATGGCGGCGTTGCGTAACAGGCCACGGCGGCGGGATCGCCATAAGGGCGTGCGCCGGAATCGCTCGCGAAACTGGTCATCGGTCATCGCAAACAGGCGGGTCAATTCAAGTGGATCGAGGTCGCTGTTGGCGCTGAAGGCCGGCTCTTCGGCCTGTCGCACGCCAACTCGACCGGTTGGCTGGTTCCAGGGACAGACCTGCTGGCAGATGTCACAGCCAAACACCCAGCTTCCCATCGGCTCTCGCAGCGCCGTGGGAATCTCCTCGCGTAATTCGATCGTCAGATAGCTGATGCAGCTCTGGGCATCCAGCACGTAGGCTGACGGAAAGGCGTCCGTGGGGCAGGCATCCAGGCAGGCCCGGCAGCTGCCGCAATGATCGGCCTGGAATGGCTCATCGCTGACCAGCGACTGGTCTGTCAGCAGTGCTGCCAGGAAAAACCAGCTACCCTCTTCTCGGCTGATCAACATCGTGTTCTTGCCGATCCAGCCAAGTCCGGCTTGCTGGGCAAAATCACGCTCCAGTAAAGGAGCGGTGTCGACAATGCCTCGTACCAGTGCCGCCGGCACTTGTTCTATCAGCCAGGCCTTGAGCCGCTTCAGACGGTCGTGAAGGACGTCGTGATAGTCGGATTCACCCCAGGCATACCTGGCAACCTGGCCACTCCCCGGGGACGCTCGGCTGGGAGCTGAATCACTGTAGTTCATCCCCAACATCAGGATCGACTGCACTCCATCCAGCACATGGGAGGGATGCTCGTAAGCCTCTGCTCGCTCGGCCAGGTAGTGCATGCTGCCGGCATGTCCGGCAGAGAGCCAGCGGTGAAACTCAGCCAGGCGCAGTGGCTTGCCGGCCTGGCAGACGCCGGCAAGCTGGAAACCGATTTCACGTGCCTTTTGCTTCAGACCCGTGGTTAGTTCGTGGGAGGCAGGACGATTCATGAATGCGAGTTGCCAGGCGCCCAGGATGACAGCGACAGGTGCCATTATCCTGTAAATCAAGGCCTGCGGCGATGGCCTCCGCTGATAACTGATATTGGTCGATTCCGCCTGCGACGTTAATCTACCTCTCTCAGCAGCGTCGTGAACGAGTAGCTGCAGATAACAAGGACGTGAAATGATGCGACCATTTGACCTGGCCCAGCGGCTATTTCTTGGATTGGCAATCGCCTGCCTGGCAGGATGCCAAACGACATCCAGCCCCTATCCGCTGTTTTCGATTCCAGGTGTCACGCGGATAACTCCCCCAGCCAGCTGGCAGGGAGATGGCGTGGCTGTCACCCCGGACCTCTCAAATCCCACGGGTGCTGATGGTGGACTATCGAATCCGCCCGCTATTCGAGATCCAGATGCCTTCCAGGGCGCACGGCTGAAGTGGAAACCGTATAGCTCCCAGGGCGATCGTGGCTCCGCAGTCGTGACGGCCAGCTACAACGACTCCTTTGCCGATCAACCTGTTGGCAGCGGTGTACAGCCCGCGTCCTACCAGGCGGAATTGGCCCAACCACCGACTCGGCGGCCAGGCTCATTGACGGTGCCGGCGCGAAATAGCGGTGGCTGGAGCTCCCGTCACGAACCGCAAGCGAGCGGGCAGTGATTTCCCCGCCACAGCTCTTCTCTCGGTCGGATTGTCAGCTGACGCCGGTAAGCTAAGATTGCCAGTTATTGCGAGTTGCTGGATACTGCCATGCGCGTGGCCGACTCCGCCCGCAGGTCAGTGGCCGGACGTCCGGCAGTCGCTTGAGAGCTGGGTCCATGAATCACGATACGCCCAAATCATCGCTGCTGGCTGAATTGCGACAGCTGTTTCAGCAGTCGGGCAGTAGCATGTATGCCGGTGAGCCAGTCACGCAGACCGAGCACGCATTACAGGCAGCCAGCCTGGCGGAACAGGACGGAGCCAGCGATGCACTGGTCGTGGCCGGGCTGCTACATGATGTCGGGCACCTGCTGCACGACCTCGGCGAAGATATCGCCGAGCATGGTGTTGATGACTGCCATGAGCAACTGGGGGCCGAATGGCTGCAGCAGCACTTTCCTGACGCGGTCACACAACCGGTCATGCTTCACGTGGCGGCCAAGCGTTATCGCTGTGCGATCGACGAGCAGTATTACCAGAAGCTCTCCTCTGCATCGCGACTGAGTTTGAGTTTGCAGGGCGGGCCGTTCTCAGCAAGCCAGGTGCAGCATTTTCGCGAAGGTCCGTTCTTTCACGATGCGCTTCAATTGCGAGGCTGGGACGAGGCAGCCAAGGTGCCGGGGATGGCAACGCCAGGGCTGGAGCACTATCTCGCCCGGGTCGGTTCCTTGCTGGACTCCAACGGACCGCTTCTTTCGCCAGGACACAGCTGATGGATGACGATATTCCCTATCTCCTGCTTACTCCGGGGCCGCTGACGACGTCGGCAGGAGTGCGGCAGGCAATGCAGCGAGACTATTCCACCTGGGATGTCGACTACAACGAGATCGTCAATTCCATTCGTCGGCAACTGGTAATGCTTGCCACCGACCAGGACGATTGCAGCTCTGTGCTGATGCAGGGAAGTGGCACTTTTTCTGTGGAGGCCACGATCGGCAGTGCCGTCCCGGATGAGGGTGAGCTGCTGGTGATAAACAACGGAGCTTACGGGGCCCGCATGGCGACGATTGCCCAACGGTTACAGATTCCGTATCAGCAATTGTCGTGCGGTGAGTTGCGGCCGCCGACCGCCGCTGAAGTCGACAGCTGGCTGGCAGAGAATCCCCAGGTGACTCATGTCGCTATGGTGCATTGTGAAACCACGACTGGCATGTTGAACCCGGTCGAGGAGGTCGGGCAGGTTGTCAAGCAGCATGGCTGTTGCTATATCGTGGACGCGATGTCGTCATTTGGCGGGATTCCCCTCTCGATGGACGAGGCCCATGCCGACTTTCTCATCTCCTCGGCGAACAAGTGTATCCAGGGAGTCCCCGGGTTCGGCTTTGTCGTTGCCCGCCGATCGCTGCTGGAAGAACTGCAGGGACGCAGTCGTTCACTCAGTCTTGACCTGTTTGACCAATGGCAGGACATGGAGCAGCAGGGAGGTAAGTGGAGATTCACTTCTCCGACGCACAGTGTCTGTGCGTTTGCCACCGCACTGGATGAACTGCAGGCAGAAGGTGGAGTAGCGGCACGGCATCAGCGATATAGCGACAACCAGGTGTTGTTGGTCGAGCGGATGCGGGCGCTGGGATTGCATTCGCTCCTGCCGAGCCAGTGGCATTCGCCAATTATCACCTCGTTTTATGACCCCTGCCCTGACTTCGACTTTGGACGCTTCTACGAATTGCTCAAGCAACGACGGTATGTCATCTATCCCGGCAAAGTCACCGACGCCCAGACTTTTCGGATCGGTACCATCGGGCACCTGTTTGCTGAGGATATCATCGGACTGGCGGAAGCGATGGCCGAGGTGCTGGAGCTGATGCAGATTGAACCAGGCGTCTGGTGGGAAGCGGAACAGCCATGACGAATGCACGATATGCCCTGTTCTCTGGACCAGCACGGCCGCTGGAAATCCACCAGCACCCGCTGGATCAACTGTCGGCGGACGAGGCGCTGGTAAATGTCTCGCTCTGCACGCTCTGCGGCAGTGACCTGCACAGCTACAAGGGAGATCGTCAGGTCGAGTGCCCGACCGTGCTGGGACACGAGATGGTGGGCACGCTGGTGCGGCTTCCCGCCGCTGGCCCGCTGCTGGATGTTTCCGGCAACCCGCTCAATGTGGGAGACCGTGTTGTCTGGTCGGTCACGGTCCATTGTGGTGCATGCTACTTCTGCCAGCATGGTCTGCCACAAAAGTGCAGCTCGCTCTTCAAGTACGGCCATCAGCGACATCAACCGAACAGGCCGCTGGCAGGTGGGCTGGCCGACTATTGCCAGCTGCTGTCAGGCAGCAGCCTGGTGAAGGTGCCGGATTCGGTCAGCGATATGGCTGCAGCTCCGGCCAGCTGTGCCACGGCGACCGTTGTCGGAGCCTGCCGGAGGATCGGGTTGGAGTCAGTCAATTCGCTGTTGATCCTGGGGGCTGGCATGCTGGGCCTGACGGCGGCCGGTTACGCCCGCGCTGCTGGTGTTGAGCAGATTATTGTCGTCGATATGAAACCCGAACGTCTCGACCTGGCCAGTCGGTTTGGGGCTACCGCGACTGTTGTGGCAACTGATCACGCGACCCTGCAGCGGGAGGTTGCCGCTGCCAGCGACGGTCGTGGCGTCGATGCAGTGCTGGAGCTGAGTGGATCGACACAGGCCTGCCAGGCGGGCCTGCAGCAGCTGCGTATCGGCGGTCAGATGATGTTGGTGGGCGCGGTCTTCAGCGTGGATGCCCTGCCACTGGATCCTGAATTCGTTGTACGACGTTGCCTGCGTATCGAGGGAGTGCATAACTATGCTCCCGCTGATCTACAGCTGGCGATGGATTTCCTGGCCGACGGTAGCTGCCAGCAGTTGCTGGCTGAGCTGGTGGACCGCCAGTTTCCGTTGCTCGAAGTGCAGCAGGCCTTTGAGTGGGCGGCTACGCAGGAGTGTTATCGGGTTGGCGTGCAGATGTCAGCTGATGATGTGGCCCTGTAAATCCCTTGGCGCACGAGCGACCGCGAGAGATCATGGACTCCATGATTGTCCCGCCTGCCAGTGCCGAACCTGCCGCTCCGTTGGTTGCTCCCTTGATGATTGGCAATCTCAAGGTGGATCCTCCGGTGCTGCAGGCGCCGATGGCAGGCTTTACGAATTACGCCTATCGCCAGATTGTGCGTGAGTTTGGCGGCGCCGGCCTGCAGACGACCGAGATGGTCCACGCCCGCGGGTTTGTCTGGATGGATCGAGTCAAGGCAGAGCATCCAGAGCGACTCTGGGGTGTGGCCGACGAACCGAAGCCGCTGGCAGTGCAAATCTGGGATAACGACTCCACGGCACTGGCCCAGGTTGGCAAGCGGCTGGTTGAGGACTATGGCGTGAGCGTCGTCGATATCAACTTTGGCTGTCCTGTCAAGCGGATCACAGAGCGGACACAGAGCGGGTCTTACCTGCTGCGTCATCCGGACCAGATTGGCGAGATTATTCAGCAGGTGGTGGCTGCCTGTGCACCCACGCCAGTGACCGCCAAGATCCGGCTGGGCTGCAGCAGGGATACTATTAATGCATGCGATGTGGCAGTCGTTGTCGAGGAAGCTGGAGCGGCCGCCCTGACCGTGCATGGTCGCACCGCCGAGGACTATTTTCGCGGCCATGCCAGCTGGGACCAGGTCGCTTCCATCAAGCCGGTCCTCAAGAAAATCCCCTTGATCGGCAATGGCGATCTGGATTCAGCGGACAAGGTTGTTGATGTGTTTCGTCGTTATCACGTCGATGGGGTCATGATCGCACGTGCGGCACTTGGTCGGCCCTGGCTGTTTGCCCAGGTTAAGGCTGCCTTGCGCGGCGAGCCGGTGCCACCCGAACCGACGCTGGCTGAGCAGCGCGAGTGCCTGCTGCACCATTACGATCTGGTGGTCGAGCGGTTTGGCGAAGAGAAGGGTACGCTGCTGATGCGAAAGTACGCCTGCTGTTATGCCCAGGGCAAGTACGGTGCTCGACATTTCCGTACGCACGCGGCGCGGGTCAGTACACGCCAGCAGTTCCTGCAGGTTGTGACTGAGTATTTCCCCCAGGATCCAGATTGTCCCGCAGCGGTCTCCTGATGCGCGGACGGCTGGATCTTAATGGGTTCGCGAGATTTCCCCCGACTCTAATCTGGTGACGTAGTCCCTGGACTTTTTGACCAGGATGCCTGATAGCAGGATAAGGCCGATGATGTTCGGAAAAGCCATGCTGAACAACATCATGTCAGAGAAGGCAATCACGGTTTCGAGGGAAACGATCGGCCCCAGGATAACGAAGATCAAGAACAGGATCCGATAGGGTCGGATTCCTTTCTCGCCGAACAAGTACTCGGCAGCGCGGTCACCATAGTAGCTCCAGGAGATCATCGTGGAATAGGCAAATACGAAGACGGCAGCGCACAACAGGTAAGGCACCCAGCTTCCCAGTGTGGCGAATGCGGCGGCGGTCAGGGCCACGTCCTTTTCCTTGGCCAGTGCTTCAGCAAATGGTTGGCCAGTCGCCACGTCGATATGTGAATTGGTAATCAGAATTGTCAGTGCCGTCATCGTGCAGACGATGATCGTGTCAATAAACGGTCCAATCATGGCCACCACGCCTTCACGGATCGGCTCTTCCGTACGAGCGGCTGCATGAGCGATTGCCGCTGAGCCCAGGCCCGCTTCATTGGAGAATGCAGCACGTTGTGCTCCGATCAGGAGCACGCCAATTATGCCGCCACTGAATATTGCATCAGGTTGAAATGCGCTGGTGAAGATGCTGCCCAGCATGGTCGGTACTTGGGATGCGTTGGAGAGAATAATGATCAGGCAACAGACGCAATAGAAGAGACACATCGCTGGCACTATTTTGCTGGTGACATCACCGATGCGTTTGATGCCTCCGATAATGACGATCCCTACCAGGATCGCCATCACAACACCAAACAGCCAGTCGTAGCTTGAGGGGACACCAAGCTGTTCAGAAACGATCTTGAATGTTTGGTTGCCCTGGAACATGTTGCCGCCGCCGAGCGACGCAAGGATGGTGAAAACGGCAAATGAGATTCCGAAGATTGTTCCCAGCCAGCCCAGACGCGGATAATGTTCCTTGATGCCTTCGTCCAGGTAGACCATGGGACCACCCAGGACAGTGCCATCCGGCCTGACTCGTCGATACAGTTGGGCAAATGCGCAACTGGTGAACTTGGCACTCATCCCAAAAAATGCGATGCACCACATCCAGAAAATCGCGCCAGGGCCACCCAGGGCGATGGCAATCGCAACTCCGCCAATGTTGCCTAGCCCGACCGTTGCTGAAAGTGCTGATGTGAGAGCCTGGAAGTGAGTGATTTCTCCCTCATCTTCCGGTTTGTCATACTTCCCTCGAATCACGTTAATCGAATGGCGGAAAAGGCGAATATTGATAAATCCGAACCGCAGCGTGAAAAAGATCCCTCCAAAAATCAACACAAGCAGGACAAGGGGAGCGGTCTGGTCACTGATCAGCAAGGGGACCTTGTAGAAGATAACTCCTTCCAGAACAGCAACTACAGATGCAAAGTTCTCATTGATCTTGTCTTGAAATGTTGCTGCTGACGGAGCGTCCTCCTTCTTTTCGGGGCTGCCATCGTCTGCAGAATCTAGTTCAGTTGCATTATCGTTACCGGCAGGCTGGCTTGCCTGGGCTACAGTAGGCGATGGATCAATCGACTGTGCGGTGACCGTTGGTCCATGCCAGATCAAAATCAACGACAGTAGACTGGCCAACCGCACTGCAAGGGTATTCAGTTTTGATCGCTGTCGCGATTGTAAAGAATGATTCATCGTGGCGGGTTTACCTAGCGGGGCGTGAAAGCAAGAGCTGGCGGGGATGTGATGGGCCTTATTTTGGTCATCTGACCGATAAAAGCAAACCTGATCTGGCCTGTGTAAGCACGAATCGTGTTTGCCAGCACATTTTTCGAAGAAAAGCTTGTCGAAAGTAGGGTAACTCGGTACGATATAACAACATAGGACGGCACAGATGTGCTTTCGGGAGGTTAGGACATGACCGACGCAATTCTCAGCTCAGACGTAGCAATTCTGGATTTGCTGCGCAGCCAGGACGAAATGACCATTCGTCAGCTGACGACCGTGCTGGAAGTCACAGACACGGCGGTACGCCAGCGGCTCAAGCGGCTGCTGCAGCAACAGTTGGTGGAACGTAACAAACTTGCTCCCTCACGCGGCCGGCCGCAGCATATCTACCGCTTGACCAGCAAGGGCCGCCGGCGCAGCGGCGAGAATTTTGCTGACCTGGCCATCGCCTTGTGGCAGGAGATCCGCTCGATCCAGGACCCTGAAGTTCGCAACAGCCTGATGGCGCGGATATCTTCTCGCATGGCTGCGATGTACGAAAGCCAGATTCCGGAGGGAACGCTGCGACAACGGATCCAGTCGGTTGTCGAGCTATTCGAACAGCGGCAGTTACCAATCGTCGTCGACGAGAGTGGCAAGCTGCCAATCTTGTCAGTGGAAGCCTGTCCTTACCCTGAGTTGGCGGAGGACGATCGAGGCGTCTGCAGCATGGAGCAAATGCTCTTCTCCGAGGTGCTCGGTGAGAAGGTGGAGCTGACCTCTTGCCGCCTCGATGGAGACTGTGGATGTACGTTTGAATTCCAATCAGAAGAGGTGCTCGTGGACTGATGTTGTGGCCAAGTTGGGCCACTGGTCAGCCAGAGTGAATTAGTTATGCTGGGCAGCTTACGTTTCTCTGCCAGGCTATGTCAGGTGAATCAGGAAAGAAAACCATGACACAAGCATTCATCGAAGGCCGCTTTGAAGAAGGCTCCATCCTGACCACGGTGGAACATGCCATTAACTGGGCACGGCAGTCCAGCATCTGGCCAATGACCTTCGGACTTGCCTGCTGTGCGATCGAGATGATGGCGACCGGAGCGAGCCGCTTTGACATCGATCGTTTTGGCGCTGGAGCCTTTCGAGCGACCCCGCGGCAAGCCGACCTGATGATTGTTGCCGGTACTGTGACCTACAAGATGGGCAGCCGGGTTCGCCGCTTATACAACCAGATGCCCGATCCGAAATTCGTGATTGCCATGGGGGCCTGCACGGTCGGTGGCGGTCCCTACTTCAAGTGGGGATACCACGTGGTCAAGGGAGTCGACCTGGTGGTTCCCGTCGACGTTTACGTGCCAGGTTGCCCGCCTCGTCCCGAGGCCCTGTTAGAAGGCCTGATGCGGATCCAGGACAAAATTGCGGGACAGCGATTGGCCAAGCGAAGTGACACTGGCAGTGGATTCATGCGTCGCGGCGCCAAGGTAGACGATCAGCTTCCCGTACCTCATCACAGTGGCTATATCGACGACGTCGAAGACGTCGAGCCAGTCTTTGACCACCAGAAGATTACCGATTGAGCAGAACCATGACCAACCAGCTTTCTATCGAAAACCTGCATGTCGCTGTCGACGGCAAGCCCATCCTGCGAGGCGTCAACCTGGCGCTCAATCAGGGCGAAACACATGCCCTGATGGGACCCAATGGCTCCGGCAAGAGCACGCTCGGCCTGGCCTTGATGGGACATCCTCATTACGAAGTCACCGAGGGCAGCATCCAGCTCGATGGCCTCGATGTACTGGAGATGTCGCCGGATGAGCGCGCCCGTCACGGCCTGTTCATGGCTTTTCAGCGACCAGTAGCAATTCCCGGTGTCAAGATGGCCGACTTCCTGCGGCATGCCACGACCAACGTACGGAATCCGGATCGCAAAGAGGGTGAGGAGCTGATCCCGATGGCGGACTTCCGGCGGGAGCTCAAGGGCAACATGGAAAAGCTGCAGATGGACATGGAATTTGCCCGCCGTTATGTCAACGACGGGTTTTCTGGCGGCGAGATGAAGCGGGCAGAAATCCTCCAGCTGGCGATGCTCCAGCCACGCTTCGCGATCCTTGACGAAACAGACAGTGGACTGGATGCCGACGCCGTTCGGCTGGCCAGCGAGAGTATTCGTGATATTGGCCGTGAGACGATGGGCCTCTTGATCATCACCCATCATGACAAGCTGCTGGTCCATAATCCCCCTGAATTCACCCACGTGATGCTCGGTGGCCGGATCGTGGAAACGGGTGGTGCCGAATTGGCTCGTGAGCTGCATTCGGATGGCTACCAGCGAGTTCGCGACTCTTACCCCGATGCAGATGCCCGAAACCAGGCGATGGTGGAGGCCGACGGAGTCGCAGCCGGACAGGCCTAGGAGTGCCTGGCATGCTGCAGATTAGGAATAGGCAGACACGCTTTACGAGTGACTGAGGATATATCATGGCAACAGACGCAAAAGTTAACGAACAAGACGAATCTCTTGGCGAGATCAACAAGTACAACTTCCGCACCGAGAGTACGGCAGTATTCAAGGCTGAGAAGGGAATTAACGCGGATATCGTTAAGCAGATCTCGGCAATGAAGGATGAACCGCAGTGGATGCGGGACTTCCGCCTCAAGTCGCTGGAGATTTTCGAATCCAAGCCGATGCCGGAGTGGGGTGGCGATATCGCCATCGACTTCCAGGATATCTACTACTACCTCAAGCCGACCACCGAACAGGGCCGCAGCTGGGATGATGTCCCCGAGGAGATCAAGGATACATTCGAAAAACTGGGAATTCCCCAGGCTGAGCGGGAATACCTTTCAGGCGTCAAGGCACAGTTTGAGAGTGAAGTGATTTACGGATCGCTCAAGGAAGACCTTGCCGAGCAGGGTGTGCTCTTTACTGACACCGACAATGCCATCAAGGAACATCCGGAACTGGTTGAGAAGTACTTTGCCACTATCATCCCCCCGGATGACAACAAGTTCGCTGCCCTCAACTCGGCAGTCTGGTCCGGTGGCTCATTCATCTATGTCCCACCAGGTGTCAAGATCGAGTTTCCGCTGCAGGCCTATTTCCGCATCAATGCGGAGAACATGGGACAGTTCGAGCGGACGCTGATCATCGTCGACAAGGGAGCCGAGGTTCATTATGTCGAAGGTTGCACGGCACCGATGTACAGTAGCGAAAGCCTGCACTCGGCCGTCGTGGAAATCGTCTGCCTGGAAGGCTCGCGTTGCCGCTATACCACCATCCAGAACTGGGCCAACAACATCTATAACCTGGTGACCAAGCGTGCCATGGCCTACCGTGATGCCACGATGGAGTGGATTGACGGAAACCTCGGCAGCAAGCTGACGATGAAGTACCCCGCCGTTTACATGATGGAACCGGGAGCTCGCGGAGAAATTCTCTCGATCGCCTTCTCCGGCCAGGGACAGCATCAGGATGCCGGCGCCAAGCTGGTCCACGCAGCCCCCAACACGAGCGGCCAGATCATCTCCAAGTCGATTTCCAAGGATGGTGGACGGAGCAGTTATCGTGGCCTCGTGCGAGTCGAAAAAGGTGCCCACGGTACCCGTACAAACGTCGTCTGCGATGCCCTGATACTCGATGAGGAGAGCCGCAGCGACACCTATCCTTATATCGAGATCGCCGAGCAGGATGTGTCGGTTGGTCACGAGGCAAGCGTCTCGCGAATTGGTGAAGAACAGCTGTTCTACCTCACCAGTCGTGGTCTGACCGAGGCGGAAGCCAGCACGATGATCGTGAATGGCTTCATCGAGCCACTCGTCAAGGAACTTCCGATGGAGTACGCGGTTGAATTGAACCGCCTTATTCAGCTCCAGATGGAAGGCTCGGTCGGCTAAATCCGACACCGCCCCGCCACATTTTCATCACGCAATTCGACGTGACCCCATGATCGAGATGACAACAGCTGCCGGCTTTACCGACGAGACGTTCGATCGTTTCGTTGAGTCCCGCAACGAACCGGGCTGGCTGGTGGATCATCGCCGCAGCGCCTGGGATATCTACAAGACCCTGCCCTGGCCCAGTCGCCGTGAGGAAGAGTGGACAAGGACCGATATCCGACTGTTCAAGCTGGATCGCTTCGGCCTGCCGATTGATGGAGAGCTGAAACAGCCGGCCGGCGAGGCCCTGCTGGCTGATGGAGTCCAGCTTGGTGGGAAGTCGGCCAGCATCAATAGCCGGTCGATCGAGCTGTCTCTGGATGCCCGCTGGTCAGACCAGGGAGTCCTGTTCGGGTCCCTCAGTCAACTCGCCAGCGAACATCCCGAATTGATCCAGGAGATCCTTGGCCGGCGACAACTGAAAGCTGGCAAGGACCGCTTCGCTGCCCTCAATAACGCCTGCTGGTCCAATGGGAATGTGCTCTATGTTCCCCGCGGAGTGATGCTGGACGAGCCACTTCACCTGCACGCCATGATTGCCGATGGCGGAGTCGACCTTTCACACACCGTGATTGTGCTGGAGGAAGGTGCCGCTGCGACCGTCCTCTCGGAGAGTAGCTCAGAGAACGCCGAGAGCGATGGTTTTCACTGTGGTTCCGTCGAGATGATGCTGGCTGGCGGCGCCAATCTGCGTTATGTCAACCTGCAAAACTGGTCTCACAACACCTGGCACTTTTCGCACCAGTCGGCCCAGCTGGGGCAGGACGCGTCGCTACAGTGGACCGTGGGAGCCATCGGCAGCCGCCTGTCGAAGGTCAATCAGCAAGTTCGATTGGCTGGGCCAGGAGCGAACTGCCAGGTCAATGGCGTGCTCTTCACCGAGGGCAAGCAACACCTCTCCTACCACACGCTGCAACATCACCAGGCTCCCAACTGCCACAGCGACTTTCTCTACAAGGCGGCTCTGCAGGACCGCTCGCGGACAATCTGGCGCGGCATGATCGAGGTGGATCCCGTTGCCCAACAGACAAATGGCTATCAGCGTAACGACAACCTGCTGTTGAGTAACCAGGCTCGAGCCGATTCGATTCCAGGCCTCGAAATCGACGCGGATGATGTCCGCTGTACCCACGGTGCCACGACCGGCAAAGTTGACGAGGAGCTGATCTTCTATGCAACCTGCCGCGGCTTCACTCGCCTGGAAGCGACCCGGCTGGTCGTCTGTGGCTTCTTTCAGCAAGTGATCGATCGGATCACGATCGATTCAGTTCGCGAGGCCCTCACCCAGGCCATCGGGCGCCGGGTTCGAGATTACGCGTAATTCACCCGAACATAATCACGCTCCGAGATGAGGCGATGAGATGACGGAATTTGTCGAAGTTGCCGCGATAACGGATGTACCGGATCCCGGCTGCACAGTTGTCGAGGTCGACGAACAGCTTGTCGTGCTGGTCCATGTCGATGGCCAGTTTTACTGCATCGATGATGTCTGCACGCATGACGGTGGGACGCTCGGCGATGGAGAACTGGACGGCTGCCAGCTGATCTGCCCCCGCCACGGTGCACGTTTTGACGTCCGCGACGGTAGCCCGCAGACCATGCCGGCGACCCAGCCGACGACCGTCCACGAAGTACGAGTCGACGGCGACTCTGTGTTTGTTAAAATCAATGAGAACTGACCCGTTACGGCGTTCCACAGCGCCTTCACAAGAGGGAAAGGGGATACCATGGCAGTTACTGAGGATCTCGTTCGGGAAGAACTGAAACAAGTCATCGATCCTGAGTTGTTTGTCAATATCGTCGATCTGGGACTGGTCTACGAAGTCATCCTGGAGGAAACGGATGACGAGCTGACGAACGTCTCAATCAATATGACTTTGACCAGCCCCATGTGTCCTGCCGGTCCACAGCTGATTGGTAACAGCAAGCAGGTGCTGACCAGCCTCGACGAAGTGGGTGAGGTGGAAGTCAAGATCGTGCTGGATCCCCCCTGGAGTCCCGATCGTATGACCGAGGATGCCCGGGACCAGTTGGGCATCTTCTAGCCCGTTGGATACGTTAACGGGAAACCTCCTGGTCTACGAGGCGGTCAGCGCCGGCGTGACCGGTCGCTGCCCTGCCCCGTCGCTGGCAATCGAGGGTGCCGCCATGCTGGCGGCCCTGGTTGATGACTTTTCCCAGTTGCCTGGCTGCCAGGTCTGGACCATGCTGGCCGCAGAGAATTCAACTCTGCCAGCCGCCACTCTCACGCACCTGGCCCGCTGCGAACGGGCTGACAGCCTGCCAGAGCATGACCGCCTGTTTGACCTGCTGGTCAGCGAGGCCGATCGTGTGCTGCTGGTGGCTCCTGAAACCGATGGCCTCCTGTTGCGGTTGACGCGACGAGCCGAGTTGCTCGATGCAGAACTGCTGGGTCCTTCCTCCGAATGGATCGCACTGGTCGCCGACAAGCTGCGATTGAAACTGCACCTGGCAGAGCACGGTGTTGCCGTGCCGCCAGGAATTGTCCGGCGGCTGCCAATCGACGATGCATTGCCGTTCGATTATCCCTGCATCGCCAAACCGCGTTCTGATGCCGGTACTGTCAATAATCACTGGCTGGCTGACGCGGCGGCGGGCCGAGCCGCAGCAGCGAGCGACTGCCAGCTGGTTGAGCCTTGCCAGCCAGGGACCCCTGTCAGCCTGGTGGCCTTGCTGGCCGACGGTCAGGCCTACCTGCTGCCCGCGGGGCAACAGTCGATCGACCTGCAGCACTCCCTTTACCATGGTGGTGAATTGCCGATCGCGGCGAACCTGGCGGACCGCGCACGACAGCTGGCCCGGCAGACACTTGCCGCTCTACCCGCAGGACGTGGCCTGGTCGGTATCGACATGATCCTCGGTGACGAGGAGCGAGCTGATCGGGATGTTGTAATTGAAGTCAATCCGCGTGTCACGACATCCTACGTCGGCCTACGTGCTGCCCTCGACATGAACCTGGCCAGTCTGCTGGTCGGACTGGATCGACCACACGAGGCACCCCAGGCCGCTCGCCACGTTCGCTTCACCGCCGCCGGCGAGGTAAGCTCTTCGTTATTAACTTCAGACAACCGCTCGACCCGTGGATGAGACGATGCACTGGATTGGCCTCGATATCGGCGGAGCCAACATCAAGCTGGCGGACGAGCGCGGCACCGCCATCCAACACGCATTTCCACTCTGGCAGCAACCCGCTTTGCTGGCAGCTGAGCTTGAAGGCCTGCTTGAAGGCCTGGATTCATCCGCTGGCCTTGCTGTTACCATGACCGGTGAGTTGGCAGACTGCTTTCCAGATAAGCTGGCGGGAGTTGAGCATATCGTCCGTGCAGCCGAGCAGGCAGCCGGTCAGCGTCTGCTGCAGTTCTATTCAGTGGCCGGCAACTGGCACACGACGGCAGACTGTTGTGATGATTCCAGCCTGGCCAGCAGCCTGGCGGCATCCAACTGGCATGGCCTGGCTCGATTTGCCAGTCGATTCCAGCCAGCCGACTCCCAGCTGTTGATCGATGTCGGTTCGACCACGGTCGACATCATTCCGATCGCAGAGGGCAGCCCCGCCGCACGCGGCCAGACCGATACCGAGCGGCTGGCGGCCGGCGAGCTGGTCTACTGTGGTGTCAGGCGAACGCCGCTGGCAACGCTGGTCGATGAACTGCCCTGGCAGGGCGGCTCGATACCGATTGCACGTGAGCGGTTTGCCACCACCCACGACGTTTACCTGTTGACCGGTGAGATTTCCGAGGAGATCAGCGATCTGGATACCGCCGATGGCTGTCCGGCCACGATCGGTGCTGCAGCGGACCGCCTGGCACGCATGGTGTGTGCCTGCCCCAGCGAGGTTGCTCGATCAGCGGCGCTGGACATGGCCAGGGCTGTGGCAGCCCGCCAGCGATCACTCGTGGCCTCAGCTTTACGACAGGTACTGGCTTCCATGTCACAGGCCCCGCAATCGGTGATCGTGGCTGGTGAAGGAAGTTTCCTGGCCCAGCAGGCGCTGGAAGATATCGGCTGTCAGGCGACCGTGCTGTGCTTGAAAGAGCAACTTGGGCCGGACCTGGCGGCGGTGGCGACGGCTCTGGCGATGGCAACGCTAGCCAGCGAAGAGGTGCTGACGTGCCAGTAACGCCCGCGCGGATCATCAAGCTGGGTGGCAGCCTGCTGGATCTGCCGGAGCTGGCATCTCGGCTGGCTGACTGGCTGGCCGATCAACCTGCCCGCCGCAACGTTGTGATCGTGGGCGGCGGCAAGACCGTGAAGCTGCTCCGTCGCTGGGCTAGCCTGCGGCAGTGGTCGGCAGAAAAGTCGCATTGGGCGGCTATCCGCGTGATGGGGATCAATGCCCGTCGACTGGCCCGTGAGGCAGGCAACTGGCAGCTGGTCGAGGAGCTTGAATCTCTGCCAGCGGTCGCCTCGACCGTTCTGATCGATCCGCTCACGCTGTTGCGGCAGTGGCACCAGCTGGACCCGACTGTGCTGCCAGCCAGCTGGGATGTGACCAGCGATTCGATTGCTGCCCAATTCGCCCAGCAGCTGAACCAGGCTGAACTGGTACTGCTTAAGTCAGTCGATGGGAGTGCCGAGCAGCTGGACCTGCTCCATCGGCGCGGCGTGATCGACAGTTACTTTCAGCAGGCGGCCCGTGGGCTGAGCGTGCGGATAGTGAACCTGCGGCGGTCAGCTGCAGCGAGCGATTAAAAGTCGCAGTGTCAGGCGGACTACTGCCACCAGAATTGGCTATGATCGCTGTCGTTACCCTTGGCCCAGGTTTCCTTGACCGAAGGATCAAGTGCGACCTTGCTGGCGACTTCCCAGCTATTCACATCGACACCACCTGAGGCGGTGAGGATCCAGTTGGAACGGCTCTTGACGAAGCTGCACTGGGCAGCAACCTGCGTGGGAGCGTGCCAGACATCGAGCTGCAGGTCGTTGTTATCGGCGACAGCGAGTGCGGCCATATCGAGGCCGGCCTTTTCCATCAGGCCTTCCTTCTTGATCAAGGCAGCCACGACACAGAGGTCCATGACATTACGCAGCTCGCCAAAGACGGGGTCAGCTGCTGACAGGGCGTCGTAACGAGCGGTCATCATGTCAGCCCATTTCTGTGCCAAGGGGTCTATCGTGCCAGCTTGCTTGACGTCGCCACCTGCCTGCACAATTTCGTTCTCGGTCATTGCCTTGACGCCCTGGCCCTTCAGTTCCCAAGCCAGTCCATCTTCGCTGCGAGCCAGTGGTTCGTAATCACAGGCCAACCACCAGCGTGGATTCACGTCGGCACGCACGCTGCGGCCCTTGATCATGTCGATAAAGCTGGGCAGTCCCTTGACGGGCGACGGGTCCAGCTTCATCGCAATTCGCTTCATCTTGTAGTCGGCAGCAACCATCACGCGAGCGAAATAGCTGGTTCCAGGGACACCCGTGATGCGGACCTGTTGCGGACCAAAGGCCTGCTTCATCTGGGGTTCCATCACGCGTGGATTGACTGCAATACCATTCTTGCGGTAGTGATCGAGCAAGGTCTGCAACTTCTGCATGCCCGCTTCGGTCGGATCGATCGAGCAGGTGATGCCGACCTGGCGAGCGGCGTCGGCAGTTCGCAGTGCTGTCAGCAAGTGGTCCAGCTGGATCACCGGGCGGCCGGTGGTGACACCGACAACGTTGGCGTTCTCATCGACGCGCCAGCCCTCTCCGGGACCGGCCAGCACGATGTCCTGCTGTTCAGGATAGACCAGGATGTATTGAATTCGCTGCAGGCCGGCCAGGAATCGAACCTCGTCGGGCAGCCGACCGAGATTGTTGGCCTGGGCATCAGCGATGGCGCGCTGCAAGCCACGCAGCGAGACCATGCGTAGCCCGGTTGGGGCCATCAGCGCCTGCGGAGCCCGCTGGATGTCCTTACGCAGTTCATCCAGCAGCATTTTCTTGCTGCGTACATCAGCTTCTCGAATCACGCCCTCGGCGTCGATTGAGATCCCACCGACCGCCTGGTTACGGAAGTTGCGATGCCCCGCCAGGAGAGAAACACTGTAAACTGCCAGCAGCACAGTTACGACTGTGAAACCCGCCAGCAGGTGGGGACGGGAGATGTTATGTGCAGTTGTGGTGGAGGTGCGCAGCATTGCCTTGACTCCTCAATGTCAATGAATTGTGCCTGCCACATAGCCCTTCGCGGCCAGCACGGTTTCTGTTCCGTTGTTGCCAGAGTGTAAAGTGGGTTGGCGGAGGGATTTAAAGTCCCCACACCCATTGAACTTCGTCATTTATAGCCGAAGAACACCACGAATTACTCTGCTGCAAGAATAACCTCGAAGCCCGCTTATTTCAAGAAAAGTTGCCCTATTCTCGCTATTGTGAAGCAGTTCCCGCTGCACGATCTTTCTCCATTGGGTAAGTTTGATAGATCGTCATTCGGGACCACCATATACCTCCCTGTTTCCAGTCACATCCCCGCCGATAAGTGGACACCATCACTCGTGTATGGCAGACCGCAGGCTTGGCGATCCGCGTCACGGGTTGCAACAGAAGATTGAATACAGAGTGCCGTTTAGACCATCTGGCAGGATTATTCCGACTCCATGGACTCTTACCTGGTAATCCGAGAAGGTACCAAGTGGACCGATGTGATTCGCCTTGTGGCGGGACGCACCACGACCATTGGCCGCGCTGCCACCAACCAGATTGTGATCAAGGATGAACGCTGCAGCAGGAATCATGCCGAGTTGTTCTTTACCGGTGGTGAGTGGACACTTCGTGATCTGGACAGCCGCAACGGCTCACTGATTAACGGTGAGTCGATAACAGGTGACTACAAGTTACAGAGCCGGGACGTGGTGCGGGTTGCCAAGTGCCAGATGGCTTTTGTGCTGGAACTCTCTGAGGCAGTCAACAACGTCTTTGAGGCGGATCCGGTTTCGGTCCTGACTGAGGAGGACCTGGATGCGATCGGCGGTGAGTTGGATGACGACGCCAGCGTGCTGGACGATACCTTCTCACCAACCACGATCACCCATCGGCGTGGCCAAACCCGCTTGCTGGAACGCGAGGGTGCCAGTCCGGGGACAGCCAAGTTAGACCGAGCGGTGGCAACACTCTGTCGACTCGCTTTTCACCTCGCTCGCCAGCAGGACCTCCGGGGTATCGCCGAAACGGCGCTGGAGGGTTTGTTTGACGGCACAGCTGCAGACGCGGGTGCGATCCTGATCGTCCCGCGTGACTTTGAAGGGCAGCCGGTTGGCGCCGACCTGGATCTGGTGGCCTCGCAGGCGATCGATGGCAAGCGTTACCACCGCGTGACCGGTTTCCTGGCCTCGACCGTGCTCGGTGACGGGGAAGCGGTATTGGCCCGCAACATTGGTGACGACAGTGCCCTCGCAAGTCGAGACAGCAAGGGAGTGATTCAGTCGACCAGCGTGATCTGTGCACCGATTCGACATGATGAAGGTGCGATCGGCCTGCTGCACCTCTATTCCATCGACGGTGAGCGGACACTGGATCCGGACGACCTGGAGTTCACCCTGGCGGTAGCCGACAACCTGGGTCTGGCAATCAGCAACCTCAACCGGGAAAAGGAACTGGCGGAAGATCTTTCCCAGACCCGTAGCGAAGTTCAGCAACTGCGGACCCAGCTCGGTGCCGAATCGGAGCTGGTGGGCGACAGTCCCCAGCTGCAGCTGGTCCGCGAACATATTCAACAGGCAGCTCCCAGTCGAGCCACGGTCCTGATTCGTGGCGAGAGTGGCGTTGGCAAGGAACTGGTGGCTCGCGCCGTGCACTACTCCAGTCCACGAACCGGCGGGCCATTTGTCTGCCTGAATTGTGCCGCGCTATCCGAATCGTTGCTGGAGAGCGAGTTGTTCGGGCACGAGAAAGGATCTTTCACCGGTGCCACGGATCGCAAGATCGGGAAATTTGAAGCGGCGGATGGCGGTACTCTGATGCTCGATGAGATCGGGGAAATGAGTCCGTCGATCCAGGCCAAGTTCCTGCGCGTCTTGGAAGGACACCCGTTTGAACGTGTCGGAGGAAGCACAGATATCCAGGTTGACGTGCGCGTGATTGCCGCCACGAACCGCGATCTGGAAGCTGCTGTGGCGGATGGGGAGTTTCGCCGTGACCTCTTCTTCCGCTTGAATGTTGTCGATATCGAGGTTCCTCCGCTGCGTAAACGACCTGCCGATATTGACGTGCTGGCGGAATTCTTCCTGAGTCGATTTCGTGAGGAGACTGGGCGACGGTTGTCCGGGTTTACCGAGCAGGCGCGGCTGCAGATGCGGCAGCACAAGTGGCCTGGGAATGTTCGCGAACTGAAGAATATGGTCGAGCGTGCTGTGGTTCTCTCTCGCGGCGATGTGATTGACGTGCCGGACCTGGCCCTCACGTCGATTGCGCCAGCCAGCGATTCTGGTACGATCAGCCTGGTCGAGGGCAGCTACCTGGCTCGCACAATTGCCGATATGGAACGCGCCCATATTATCGCCACGCTGGAAGAAAACGGTTGGAACAAGAGCCGCAGCGCTGGCATTCTGGGTATCGAACGATCCACGCTTGATCGAAAAATCCGTCGTTACGAGATTGTGGCGCGCGACAAGTCCTGAGGATTTGAAGCCCCGTTGTTCCGTTCTCGACAGTCGCTCCTTTTATCTGGCAGTCACTAGCCATGAAACTCCCCGTCGGTGTAATCGGCCTCGGCGACGCCTGGGAATCGCGTCATCGACCTGCCCTGCGAGCAATGTCCGATCGCTTTGATGTGGTCGCCATCTGTGCCGAGGTGGGACAGCTGGCACAACAGGCGGCAGGGGAATTCGAGGCCGCCGTGGTTGAAGGATTTCGTAGCCTGGTCAGCCGTGATGACATCGAAGCGATCTTGATTCTCTCGCCGGAGTGGTACGGGCCGCTGCCGATCCTGGCAGCCTGCCGGGCGGGCAAGGCTGTCTACTGCGCCTCGGCACTGAACCTGGCCGCCGATCGGGCCATTGAAGTCCGAGAACGTGTGGAAGAATCCGGCATCGCCTTCATGGCCGAGTTGCCGCGGCGCCATGCCCCGGCGACTGTCCGCCTGCGGGAACTGATCGCCAGCCGACTCGGTCAGCCCTGGCTACTGCTCTGCCATGGCAAGGATGACCGCTCGCTGCAGGACCTGACTCGATCGACCGCCAGTCGCTATCGTCCGGCAACCGGCGACTCGCAGTGGCAGACCATGCTCGAACTTGTCGACTGGTGCCACTATATCTCCGACCGAAAGGTGACCAGCGTGCTGGGAGAGGAACACCACGCCGATCGGCCCAACAAACGCTGGAAGAAAGTGCAACTCGGCTTCGCCAACGGTGAGCTGACGGCAGAGATCTTCTGCGGACGGACAATTCCCCGTGGCTGGCAGGAAGCTGTCAGTTACCGGTCACCAGCTGCGTTGCAAGTGAGCTGTGAGAATGGAGTCGCCTTCCTGGACCTGCCCAGTACGCTGGTCTGGTTCGATGAAGCTGGACGACATACCGAAAGGCTGGATCAAGATCGACCGGTTGGCGAGCAAATGTTGATGCTCTTTCACCGTCGCGTTACCAGCCTGGTGCGAAATACCGACGACCTGAGAGCAACCTACCATGCCCTGGCACTGATTGACGCTGCCCGCCAGAGTGCCGAAGAGGGGCGACGCCTGGACCTGGACAGTTGATGCGCCCTCAACGAGGAGCTGTCCGCCGAGGGCGGAACGAACCCCCCCCTCTAGCTGACCGGCTGGTTGTCCAGTTCCTTCAACTCTTCGATCAACAAGTGAATCTCGTGATCGTATTCCTGATTGTCCTCATTGAGGACCAGCTGTCTTTGGATCTCCGCTGCTCCGTCGCTCAGTAACTCAGCCGCTTCGGCACTCTCGAATCGGTCAGCCGGATCGACAGCAATTAACTGACGGCAGAATGCCATCAGCGTCTGGTTGCGGAGCACGCTCTTGGGAAGTATCTCCTCCAGCTGCTCAGGCAACCTGCGTTTGGCTTCCACCAGGTCGCTGTACTTGGGCAGCTCTGAGAAGGGACAGCGGCCCGAAAGTACCTCGACCAACACGTAACCCAGCGAGGCCAGGTCGCTCTGGGCTGTTGGCTCACTGCCAGCCAGGACTTCGGGTGCCGCATAAACGGGAGTACACGTTCGCTTGGTCGGCAGGTCGTCCAGTGCATAGGCGGAGCCGGTATCGATGATCTTTGCCAGTCCACTGCGTTTGACCATCACATTGGAAGGCTTGATGTCGCCATGGATGACGCCATGCTGGTGCAGCGAACCGAGTCCCGCCAGGCAATGGCGGACAATGGCGATGGTGACGCCGGTCCGCAGCCGGGATTGCTTCTCACCGGCTGTGATGATGCCCCGGTTGATCTCGTCCCAGCGTTCAGAATTAACCTGCTGCTTGATCTGGTTCAGCCGTGGCAGGGAGATCAGCTGGCGCAAGTCGTATCCATCAATCCACTCCATCACCAGGATCCGGATGCCACCGCGGTCCACAAAGTTATGGATATCAAGCAGGTTATCGTGCTGGATCTGCGCAATTCGACGGGAAACTCGCGCCAGGCGCCCCATCGCTTCCGAATAGGCCGCTTCATTTTCAAATCCAGCGGGCGAGAAGATCTTGATAGCCACCGGGATGCTGAAGCCATCTGCGCCCCGACGCTCAGACAGGTAAACCACTCCCTGGCCGCCGGTACCAAGCAGCCGCGACAGTCGGTGATGCACCGCCCATTGCAGCCGCTGGGAATCGAGGATTCTGGAGTAGCCCTTGAGCAACTCGGGCGGGCCAGGCAGATCCATGGAACCCTCCGTACGCAGCGGTGCGGTGACGGTCGCCATTAATTTCGAATTGTCGTTGTCCATTGTCCTGCTGGAGCTTGAGCACGTGCCAGGCGACTCGCCTGTGTTCCTTCTGAGTAAGGATTCTAGGAGTTTGGCAGAGCACGCGTCCAGTGCGATTGTTGGACAGCACAATACCCCCCCCTCAGATACCTTAAGTTATCGTCCAGAGTGCAGTTTTGTCAGGGTGACTGCAGGCAACAACATGAAACAGCAGGGCCACGATCGATAAATCGTCGAGAGCAGTACGTGGCCCGCACCAGAGACTTAAACCACGGTCCTCAACTCTCGCCTGCTCTGTCCGTTTCAGACCGAGCGACATGCTCGGGAACGGAGAAACCGAGTTGCTTGTCGACCAGCTTGGCGAGACTTTCACCCGCCAGGAAACGCCGCAGGTTCTCGCAAACGAAGTCGATGGTAACGTCAATTCGGCGGGCCGACTGGGCACCGACGTGGGGCGTGATGATCACGTTGGGCATATCCCAGAGTGGACTCTCTTTTGGCAGCGGCTCCAGTTCGGTCACATCCAGTCCGGCAGCGGCTAGCTGGCCTGAGCCCAGCGCCGACACAAGCTGGTCTTGCCTCACGATCTGGCCGCGTGCCACGTTGATCAGCAGGCTGCCGGCGGGCAGCTTCGACAGACAGCTGGCATCGATCATCCCTTCTGTTTCGGCCGTCAGCGGGACCGCCAGGATCAGCACGTTGACCTCAGGCAGCAGCTGGTCCAGCTGATCGGCTGGCAGGACTGCTTCTACGTGATCCGGCGGAGGCACTGGAAATTTGTCGGTTGCCAGGATGCGAACGCCCCAGGGCGCCAGTACCTCGGCAATCCTCTGGCCGTTGCCGCCGAAGCCGACGATGCCGACCGTCATGCCGTGCAGATCCATGGTCGGGCGGCGGACGAATTCGCGGGCCTGTTGTGCTCGCATGAAAGTTGGCATGCTGCGGACGAGGCCAAGTAGCAGGGCCATTGTCTGCTCGGCCACCTGGTCGGCAAACAGGCCAGCCACACTGGTGACAGGGATTTCTGATTCGACCACGGCTGGCACAAGACAGTGGTCCAGCCCGGCGGCAGAAGATTGAATCCACTTGAGCCGACCCTGGTGGACCACACGCTCCCAGTCGACCGGAACTTTGGCGTGACCAATGAAGATGTCCGCCTGATGGAGGGCCTCAGCGACGCCATCCTGTCCGCTGTTAACTATTTCCAATTCTGGATGCACAGCTGCCAGTTGCTGACAATGATGTGCTTGAACAGGAAAACAAAGGACAACTCGCTGGCAACTCACCTTCCAACTCCGTATGCAGGTGTCAAAACCGGGTCGATAGAGCGATGTTAGCAGTCATTAATTGGATTGGACACCGGGACCGGCAGAGTCTGCTTGGCGAGCCACTGCAAAATGTGGATAATACTGGCAGTAGCGGGTTGCCGCTGCTTCACCCGCGACATTGAGATGCCGTTATCAGTAGCCGCCCCGGGCCCAATTGTTGGTGCTCGTCGGCCACCCAAGGAACTTTTCCGTGCCCAGGCAAGCCAAGCAGATTGCTACTCGCCTTGTCGTCGCACTCGTGCTGTTGCGACTGATCATCGGATGTCATTTCCTCAACGAAGGAGCGTCCAAGCTAGGTTCGGGCAGTTTCTCCTCGGCCGGATTCCTGGGTAATTCCCATGGCCCGCTGGCTGGCTGGTTTCACGATCGGGTCTGGGACGCCGATGGTCTGCACCGACTCGGTTTCGTCCGGCTTGATGATGGCGGCGTGGATATCGATACGGAACCGACGACGCAGGCCTGGCAGCAGTTCGCCGAGGGTATTGTCGGCCATTACGGACTTGATAAAGAACAAGCAGCAGAGGCCACAAAGATCGTGGAAGTCTTCACTGGCCAGCTGGACTGGTACCTCGATACCAATCACGACGAGATCATCAGCTATTTCCGCCAGGTCGATCGCCGCACGCATCAGCTTGAATCCGCCGCTCTGCAGCAGGTCAGTAGCCTGCGAGAGCAGGGAGACAGGTTGGCCAGCGAGAATCGCCTGGCCCGCATTACGCTGGTGGGCGGAATCGACAGAATATGGTCTGGCCTGGAAAACGATTTGAACGCGCTGGGAACTGCGTACCAGCCGGCAGCCTCGCGACTGGCGCTGGGCAAGCTTGGCCGCCGCAGCCTGGATTCGGTGGCGATCGACAAGTTGATTCCCTACTTTGATTTGCTGGTCGGTATCTGTCTGATCATCGGGCTGTTCACACCTGTGGCGGCTTCGGCGGGAGCTCTCTTCCTGCTGTCAGTGATCGTTTCCCAGTGGCCCGGGTCGCTCGGTGCAACACCGGTCTATTACCAGGCGATTGAGATGTTTGGGCTGGTCACGTTGGCCCTGGCATCGGCTGGCCGTTACGCTGGCATCGACTACTTCCTCTTGTATCTTCTTCGCCATCGGAAAGCGGGTAAGCACCCCGCCGTTGACTCCCAAGGAGCCGAAGCATGAATCTCACCCCTGAAGAAAAAGAAGTTGGCAGGGAGAATTACTACGACGCTGTCGGTTTCACCCGCCGCGACTTCCTCAAGAATGTCGTAGCTACCGGTGCAGTGTCGGGGGCCGGGCTCGGCGCTGCCTATTTCGGTTACCAGACGATCGCCGACCCGGTACGGGTGGGGATCATCGGAACCGGAGACGAAGGGGGTGTCCTGATCGGCGCGCTCAATGCGTCCTATGTTCAGGTCACGGCGATCGCCGATATTCGCCCTTACAATATTCACCGCGCTTTCCATGGCGATTATTCCAGCCCCAACGCCAAGGCGGCACGCCCCGGCCTGCTCAGCAAGTACGGCTGGAGCAACGTGGAGGAAGCACGGCAGACCGTTAACGTCTACGAGCAGGATTATCATCAACTGCTGGATGATGACTCGGTCGAGGCAGTTATTATTGCCCTGCCACTGCATCTGCATGCCCGCGTGGCCTGTGAGGCTCTCAAACGTGGCAAGCATGTGCTGACTGAAAAACTGATGGCCCACAACATTGCCCAGTGCAAGGTCATGTCACGCCTCGCTTCAGAAACCGGCCTGCTGCTGGCGACCGGACACCAGCGACATTACAGCGTGCTTTACGACAATGCTGTGAACCTGATCCAGAACGGCTTGCTGGGTGAAATCCACCATATTCGGGCCCAGTGGCACCGCGGCAATCTGCCAGGCAGGGATAGCTGGCAGCAACCACTGCCAGGCGGTGAAGACCGACTGGATGGCAAAGGTCGTCTCGACAAGATTGCTGATACGATCGCCTCCTGGGAAAAATCGCTGCCCCGTCAGAAAGACCGGGTTGCCATTGAACTGCTGCAGAACAAGCTGAACCAGTGGAAAGCATGGGATACGGACAAATCGATCGATGCCGCCAAGCACGGTTACCAGGACTTTGAGCTGGAAGGCCGTCAGCACCCGGCCCTGGAAGAACTCTGCCGCTGGCGACTCTGGCAACGGACCGGTGGAGGTCTGATGGCCGAACTTGGTAGCCACCAGCTGGATGCCGCCAGCATCTTTATCTCGGCGCTACGCCGCGATAAGAAAAAGGCCAAGCCGCTGACCGTGCATGCCGTCGGTGGTCGACATGTCTTTCCTGCCGATCGCCACGCCGAGGATCATGTCTACTGCATGTTCGAGTTCCCAGGGCCAGGCTATGAGGAGAGCTTTGATGCCGGCTATCGGGATGTCGTCAATGCCGCGCCGAATCCGGCAGGGATTCCTGGTTACGATAATGATCCCAACAAGAAGATCGTCGTCACCTACTCCTCGATCATGGGGAATGGTTTTGGAGGTTATGGCGAAGTTGTGATGGGGACCAAAGGGACACTCGTACTGGAACGCGAAAAGGAAGTCATGCTGTTTGCCGGATCGAGTACCAGTTCGCGGGTCGGCGTTAAGAACGATGCCAGCGGCCCCACGCTCGATACCCAGGCCAGCGGTGAGGATGCACCGGTTGCCAAGGCCGCCGAAACCGGCCCGGTCAGCCGAGGCTATACCGAAGAGATCGAGCACTGGGCCTACTGCATTCGCCATCCGGACAAGAGCCGCAGTGGCGAGGACAATCCCTCCAATGATAATGTGCCCCGCTGCCGACCCGAGGTAGCCCTGGGGGATGCCGTGATTGCCCTGACCGCAAATACTGCCATTCGCAAATCGAGTAAGGGTGGCAACGGCTATCTTAACTTTGACGATGCCTGGTTCAATATCGATGATGATGCGACACCCGATGGAAGTAGCGTGGCGACAGAGAAGAACTCACTGTTGAAGTAGATCGAGTACGACGTCCTGGCGACTATTGAATTCGAAAAAAGAGGAGATGAGGTCATGGACCAATGGCCAATTGGCGTGTTTACAAGCGTGGATGCTGGTTTGGGAGTCAAGCTGGAAGTCGCTCACGAACTTGGTGTGCCAACAATCCAGTTGCATGCACCTGCCCGTGAATCCCGCACCGAGGGCAATGCCCGAGCCTTCCTGGCACGGCTGAGGGAATTCGATATCCAGCTGACCGCCGTGTTCGGAGGCTTTGACGGTGAGAGTTACGCGGATATTCCCACGGTCGTCAAAACGGTTGGCCTGGTACCAGCCGAAACTCGCGCCGAACGAACCCGGGAAATGAAGGAAATCGCCGACTTCGCCCGCATGCTCGGCTGTACCGTCGTCGCCCTGCACCTGGGCTTCATTCCCCATGACAGCAGCGATTCACTGTATGGCGACGTGCTGGACGTGACGCGTGAAATCTGTGCGCATTGCAAGGCGAACGGCCAGAACCTGCACCTGGAGACCGGACAGGAATCTGCCGAGGGCCTGCTGCAGTTTATCGACGATGTCGGCTGTGATAATCTCTTCATCAACTTCGATCCCGCCAACATGATCCTCTACGGTACGGGCGAACCGATCGAAGCACTCCGCCAGGTGGGTCACCTCGTCAAGAGCGTGCATTGCAAGGATGGCAGCTGGGCTGCCAATCCAGGCAAGGAGTGGGGAGCCGAAACGCCACTCGGTGAGGGTGACGTCGGCATGGAAGACTACCTGCGGACGCTGAATGAACTTGGCTATCACGGTCCACTCACGATTGAACGTGAAATTGCCGCAGAACCGGAGCGGCAGAAAGAGGACATCGGCCAGGCAGTCGGCATGCTGGAAAAGCTGCGAGCCAAGATCCTCGCCTAGCGGCGTCTGGTCTTTTTCGGACCGGATTGGCCACCAGAGTCCCCGCCGAAAAATTGCTGGACATACTGCAGCCCGGCCATCACCAGGATCGAGACAGCCACCACCGGCACAATCACTTTGGCGCCCTTGGCGAAGCAGAGTGCGATCGCGCCGAGCCCAAGCAGGATCCCGTACTGGCCATAGCCTCGCTTGAAAATCATCTCCAGCTGGGGCATTGCCAGCCAGATCGCGGCTAGCACAATCGCCACCCGCAAGATAATGTCTCCGGCACGCTGCGTGCCATCCTCGCCGCCACCCAGTCGTAGGTAGCCGCCGACAGCTAGCAGGGTCAGCGTAGCAAGAAGTACCGATGTGCGTGACATGCTGGCCGTTCGTTTTCTAGAGCATGTCGAGCGAGTCAATCCAACGCAACAGCCGACCACGCTCGTCCGCATTCAGTCGACCCTGGGGACTGGCAATTTCAACTCGCTGCAGCGGATACTTCATCTGCTCAAGTTGCTTCAGGCGGGCTTCAATGGCCGTCTTCAATCGCGAATCTCGAGGGGTGATCGAGTAGATACTCAATCGCTCCACTGGATCGTTGGGCTTGACTGCTGTTACACGTGGCATCGCTGCGTCGGTCGGCACCAGGCCGCGGACCAGGTCCCGGTGGGCAAATGCCAGCAGGTAGGCGATCGAGGCACCTGCCTGGTGACCCATCACCACCACCCGGCTGCGATCAATGTTATAGCTGGCGAGCACTTCTTCGATCATCGTTCGCAACACATCAACCTCGCTGGGATCCCAGCGGTCAGGATCGGCAGCGCTCGGGGCCAGCAGGATCAGCTGCTGTGACTCGCAGGCACTCTTCCAGGCCATGATCTGCTGGTCGACGTTATATGCTCCGGGTGCATGCAGCCAGACCACCAGGCCGTGGGCAACGTCCGAATGGTAGCTGTCGGGAACGTATGCGGTGCACTCATTCTGTTCTTCCGGCAGCTTGATCTCTACTTTGCCAGTGGCGGGTTTTTGCGGGTCCTCCTCCGCGCCTGCCACACTCGCGGCCGGCAAGCTGTCGGGTATCTCTACAGGAAGCTGTCCGAGGGTCGCCTTCAGCTGCTGCTCCGCACCCTGCCGGCTGATGGTCAAGCTGACTTCATCGCCAATCTCGTAATTGGCAAGTTGAATTCGCAGCTCGTCCGCCGAGCCTGGCTGCTGGTCGCCAACGGCCGTGATTCGATCGCCAGCCTGCAGTCCGGCAGCAGCGGCCGGACTGTCCGCATAGACGTGCCTGACCGTGACGGCATCGGCACCACGCAGTGGCAGAATGCCCAGGAATGGTTGTTCAAAGGCGGTCAGCTTGTCTGTCAGAGTGGCGGTGGTCTCAATCTGTGTACCCTCTCGCATGATCACAAGCTGTATTTCATCACCAGCGTAAAGTGGTCCCAGAGCATGTTTCAGCTGGGCATGGCGACTGATCGCGTGACCGTTAATCTGGATGATCTTGTCTGCCGGCTTGATCCCCGCCTCGGCAGCTGGTGACTTGGGCTGGACCGCGGCCACCACGGGAGGATCCGCATAAATGTCCTTCCCCTTGAGAGTCACGCCAAGGATGCCGGCATGCAGGTCCTGGCCTGCCTTGAGCTGGTCCAGGTAGGGTAGGATCTCGACCAGCGGTATGGCGAAGCCAATTCCCGAGTCATACCAGTCGGCGCCTGCCAGTTCATTGCCCTGCCCTTGTGGCGAGAGTGGCACAAGGATGCCAATCACCCGGCCCTGGATGTCGATCAGTGGGCCGCCATAATTGGCCGGCGAGATCTTGCTGTCAGTCTGAATCGCCTTGCCCCAGATGCGGTTGGTGGCACTGACGATACCAACGGAGACGTTGACCGAATCGCGTGCTAATGTGCGGCCCAGGGCAATCGACCACTGTCCGACCTGCAGCTGGTCGCGTGGTACCAGCGGGGCGACTGGAAAGGTCTCGTCGCTGTTTGCCTTCAGCAGCACCAGCATGCGACTGCGATCTCGAGCTACGATCTGCGCCGCAGCCCGTTTTCCGCTCGGTGTGGTCACCAGGATCGAGGTCGGTTGGCCAACAAAGTTGAAAGCACTCGAAAGGATATAGCCATCCTCGCTGACCGCCAGTCCCGTGGTCGGGCCGTCAGAGAGCAGGACCTCGCCAACCTTCTCCAGCCCACCAATGGTCTCAATACGGATCACCGAGGGGGCCACGCTGTCGGTTGCCTGCCGGATGACCTGCTCTTCCAGCTGCTCAAGGGTCGCTTCTGCCGGTTGGCCCATGCCAGACCGTGTCCACAACAGCAGGCAGAGGAAAGCCAGCGTCAGTCTCTTCAGATGTGTCATGACAGCTATATTCAATTGGGATTCTGCTCGGCCATCTCAAGGTTGGCCGGGTAATACGATCTCCAGCAAGTCCTCGCCGCGCTGGACCACCAGCCGAACTTCATCAATCCGGTCAATGAAGCCAAGTTCCTGCCGCAAGGCCTGGCACGACGGGATCAGCCGGTCAGCAACGAACAGCACCAGGTCGTCCGCTCGCAGTCCCGCCTTTTCAGCAACGGAGCCACGGCGTATCGCGTCCACGAAGGGAGGAGTCTTACTCAGTAATTCCGGCACCATGACCAGTCCCAGCCGAGCCAGGGAATGAGGTTGATCTGGTCGCTGGGCATCCGGATCCTCGCTGCGAGGTCGTGTCTTGCCGGCAATAATGTCGTCGATGGAAGAATTCAGCTCCGACATCGGGATGGCAAAATTGAGCCAGGTGTTGGTACGTGAGTCCCGCAACTCCTTGCCAAGCAGGCCAGCCAGCTGGCCCTGCTGGTTGGTCAGCACACCACCGGGAGCTCCAGGGTTGTTGGTGATCGCGTCGAGGATATAGACCGGGCCCTTGTAGGGAGTCTGAAAAGCCCCTCGCCGGGCAGCCAGCGTTGTGCGGGCTGCCACCACGCCATGTAACAGGCTGGCAGGCTCATCGCCGCTGGCGATGCCATACAGGTTACTGAAAGCCAGCACGCGGGAACCGCTCCGTAACTCCACCGCGGCCTCACGATCAAAGAAGGCCAGGCCCTCGGTGTCAATCTTCAGTACCGCTATTTCGAGGCGAGGATCGGCGCCAACCAGGGTCGCCTGGAATCGCCGACCATCATCCAGCACGGTGGTAACCAGATCGGTATCCAGCACATAGCTCCAGACTGTCAGCACATGACCTTCGGCGGAGACCAGGAAGCCACTCTGATAGGACTCCAGTCCTTGCAGTCCGCCAGCACCATAAACCTTGACCATCTTCGGTTGCACTCCCAGCACGACCTGGGAAAGCTTCTGAGCCTGAACTGGCTGCACAAGACTGCCAAGGATCACCAGGCAGCCAGCAACAAGCAGCGAGCGGCTGAGCGAGAACAGTTGTCCGATGGTTTGACATCGAGTCGGCATAAGGGGGTCCTGGTTCAGGGTGCGGGTTGACTGGCGAGCTCGTAGCTCTTGACTCGAATCGTGCCGTAGATTCGGTCGCCATGGCGAACCTGGAGTGTGTGAGGCATCATCTGATCCCCAGCCGGTCGGTAATCGCTGAACTGAATTTCGCAGGGGTCGGATCCCAGCAGAGGGTACATCTCAACAGAGACCAGCTGGCCATTGGCCTGGGAAAACATGAACCGCATTTCGATCGGGCCATTCGTTCCAACCAGCGTGTCGTATACGCCCGGCAGGTACTCGTTGTCGGCAGCCAGCACAGGCAACGTGCCGAGGTAATACAGATCGCCGAACTTGGTTGGTCCATTGACCAGCATGTGACGCCAGAGGTGCAAGGCGACCAGCAGACCACCGCTTCCGCGGGGAGCCAGCTGGGCATCCAGGTCGGCCTTGAGATTGAGAATTGAATTACCCTGCGGCAGGTTAGCCAGCACCTGTTCGTCGTTGAGGTTTATCTCCAGGTCACCGAGCTGATCGATTTCACCAAAGATCTTCCAGGGGCCGCTGCGGCTTGAACAGTCCGTCTGGCTACTGAAGTGAGACCAGGTGCGGTCGCGATTTGAGCGATTGAAGTAGAAGTTGGCAAAGCCAGATTTCATCTCCAGCCACTTGGCCACCTCGGCTGACTGGCTCGGCAGCTCGGCTGGCTTGGGCTGCGGCGGTTTGGGTGGGTCGCCCTCCGGCTTGGGCTCCTGCATCGGCGCCCGTTGGATCTTGGAGACCAGCTCCTCCGGCGAATGGACGCCAGCCAGCCGGACATGGATCTTTGTCTGCTGGCCCTCGCGGATGAACGACAGCGGCACTCGCCAGCCGCGCGGGTAAATGCCGAGCACGTTTTTGAAGCCATTGACCGTGGTGATCCGCCGCCCACCGAAAAATACCACCTGGTCGCCGTAACGCAGACCTCGGCGATAAGCGTCGGAGGACTCAAGGATGTTACTGACCACCACATTGCCGTTCTCATCGGTTGTGACGGTCGCTCCCAGCGTGGCGTGGTCGACAATCCGGCCACTCTTGAGGAAGCCCATGAAGTGCTTGATCTGGTTGATCGAGATGGCATATCCGACGCCCACGTTAACTCGGCCACGTTTCTCGAAGGAACCGCGACCGTTGATCCCAATCAAATCGCCCTCGGCATTGAACAAGGGGCCGCCGGAATTACCCGGATTGATCGAAGCATCTGTCTGGATGCAGTCCGCGTATTCGAGCAAAGTGCCAGCTGGATACTGGTAGCGGTGGACACCCGACACCACGCCGTATGTGACCGTTGGTTGAAAGTCAGTTGCCAGCAGGAATGGGTTGCCAATCGCAAAGCACCAGTTGCCGACCTGTACCGAATCACTATCGGCCAGCGTGGCTGCGGGAAAATCGTCCCGCCCCAGTAACTTGATCAAGGCCACGTCGCCTACCGGATCAATCCCGACCACGACAGCATCGTAGAGCCGATCGTCTGCCATCGAACACTTCATCGCACTCCCAGCCGGCTTGACGACATGAAAGTTCGTCAGCGCGTAGCCGTCAGCTGTAATCACAACTCCACTGCCGCCGCCACGACCGCCGTTGGCAAAAACGCAGACCGCACTTGCCTTGGCACGAGCGATGGCCGCAATCCGAGCAGCCTCTGCCTTGACCACTTCGCCCGGAAGCTCCTGGCCGTGACAAGGCAGCGGGGCCGAGCTGATCAACAGTGCCGTGCAGATGGCAAACAGTGAAAAGGTCTTCATCGAGTAAGTCTCACGTAACAGGGGAAACAGCCAGCCGCTACTTGGTCAGCCTCGCGTTACAGAGTAGCAAGTGGTCGCCGATATCCAGTTGCTCACCGAAGTCAACCAGAATGGTCAGTCGTTTGACACCAGTCAGGTCCAGCTCAATCGAGCGGGCATCGTCCTTGCCACTGATGGCCTGTCGATACAATTGCTTGCCATCAGCCAGGATGACCAGCTCAACATGGCCATTCTCCCCCATCGCCGGATCGATGCCTACCAGGGCCTGAAAGGTTCGATAATCGTCGGTCAGTCGATAGTTGATTTCCGTGCGGCTGTGGATCGCCAGGCCACGGGCAAACTCCTGGTTAGCCAGCACCAGCGGTTTGCCAGTCAGTGTGGTGTCGCGGCGCGGCCGGTAGAGCCGCTTCAATGTCTCACTCACTGCACCCGCCGACAGGTACGGCCTCCAGTTGCTCGATTCCATCGTCAGGTCACTCAGGTAAACCAGGTTGCCCGAGGAAAAGTCCAGCGTGCCAAGCTGCTCCAGTGGTATCTCCAGCGTGCTGCCGGCAACTGTTGTGACAGACAGCGTGTCCTCTGCAAGTGCCAACTGGCCTGCCACCAGCAGACAGCCATCTGTCGTCTGGACAAGGCACATCGGCTTGGATAATTGCTGCGCGTCCGACTGGAAAAACCGAAAACCAGCGACCTTCTCGCGGCCCACGGGTAGCTTCTCATTGTCGAACTCAAAGACCAGGACATCCTTGTCAAGCGAGTGGATGATTCCCTCCAGCTGGTCCAGTGCTCCGGAGGGCCGTCGAATGACCAGCAGGTCTCCCTCGGCTTCTTCAGCGGTGATCTCCTGAAAATCGGTCAGCGTGTCGCCTTCCAACTCAATGATCCGGCCCTGCAGAATCTCTTCGCTGGCCAGCGAAATCTGCCGACCGTCTCGCAAGCTGATGTTCGCCTTGCCCTCGCTGATCGTCAGAGCTGTTGCTTCCAGCCGCGAACCGCCAACCAACTCAATCCAGACGCTGGCTGCATCAGGTACCGCTGCCGGGGGCTTGGTCTGCTTGACCGTCAGTAGCTGACGATAGGGAAGCTGCTGCCTGCCATCTGCAGTTACCAGCACGAGGTGGTCTGCCTCAAGAGCTTCCAGCTGACCCTCGTGTGTGCTGCCGTCGAGCGTCTTCACGCTCACTGCGGGCGGCGCGAGAAATAGTGCCGTGCAAAGGACTAGCAAATTCCACATCGAGATCAAGCCTGTCGAAAGAGGGGCGTCAGTTGTTCTTGTGAAACTGGTCGTCAGTGACGACGATCTTGGCAATCAAGACAGCTCCACTCCTAGTTGCCACCCTCGCGGGCCAACTTGCGGAAATACTCTTCAATGACCTCGCGAAAGTGCGCCGGCAGCTCCTGACTAATCTGCTGCAACGCCTCTTGTCGCTGCTTCGGTGGCAGGTTGCCCCATCCAGATGCATTGCCGGTGGCGCGTTGATCCACGTTTCCAGGACCAGAACCGCCCAGGGGATTGCTGTCCTGCGCCGGGCTGCTGGGCTGCAGGGATCCCGGCCCAGTGCCGCCGCCCGACTGCTGCTGTTGCTGCTCAAGCTCCTCGATCATCTTGTCCAACTTGGCAATCACGTCGTCTTCTTCCTTGCGGACACGCGTGCCAGCTCGGCCAAAACCAAGACGCCGGGTGATGTTCTCCATCATCCGAGCAATTTCATCCAGTGAGTCCTGCTTGAGCGGCTCCAGGTCGGATTTCATCAGCTTGGCCAGTGTCGAGTAACGACGTGGAATGGCGTCGGATTGCTCCAGCAGCCTGCTCAGCATCGGTAGACACTTCTCCTTGTCCAGTAATCGGTGGTAGGCCGCACCCTGGTAAAACAACAGCGAGGCTGGATCCGCTACTGACTCGACTGCCAGTCCTTCCAACAACTGCTGCGACTCGTCGTAGAAGCGACGCTGGGCTAGCCAGCGTCCGTAGTACAGCCGGGAGTTGTGGACAAGCCAGTCCGACTTGTCGCTCTCACTGAGGAATGTAAATGCCCGTGGCAGGGCACTGTCCTCGTCACAGAATTGAACAAGCTCCTTGACCTCGGGATCGACCATCGCGATCGATGTCAACAGTCGCTCCAGGACCGCTGCCCCGTCAGTCTCCGCAGCCCCCGCTGACCAGATCGCGTCAATCTTGGCAGCTGTTAATTCATCCAGCTCGAAGCCCGTCAGCCACTTGTCCAGCTGCTCACGGACCTGCTGTTGCGTTAATACCGTCCAGCTGGCCCGCTTGTCAAAACCGTCATCAGCCCAGCTGACGCTCGTCAACAGCACAACGACAGTTCCCACTGCAGTCGCGATCCAACCAGTCGATTTTCTGATTCGGTGCATGGAATAACTTCTCGAAGGTTTGAGGGTTTACTTGTTGCGGCCAAGCACGATTTCACGAGTAATGCGATAAATTCGCTGTTCCCGATCTGACAGCCGTTGAAGTGCCTGTAACAGATCAGTATCTGAGGCTTGGCCCTTCAGGTCGTCGATGTCATCCAACAGTCGAGCATACCGCTTGGTTCGCCCGTTGACTCTCATCTGCAGCGAACGAATCATCTTCAGCTCAGCCAATTCATCAACCAGCGGCTGATCCTGTTGTTGCTGCTGTTGCTGTTCCTGCTGTTGCTGTTGCTGTTCTTCCAATTCCTGCTGCGCCTTCTGCAAGGCTTCGATCAGCTCTTCCAGAGTCTGAATGATGTCCTCTTCAATACTCTGCGTCAGGCGATCCACTTTGGTTTGACCAAGTCGATGACCAACCTGTTCCATATCTTCACGCATCTGGTCAACCGTCTCAGGGAAGGCCACGGAAGATCCTTCTTCTCGCAACAGGTTGAGGACCTTGTCCGCTTCCAATACGATCCGTCGCTGTTGGGAACTCAGTTTCCCAGCTTCAATTTCGGACTCGCGACCACGGTCATCCTTGGCAATCTGTGAGATCCGCAAAGTCCCTTCGTAGACTTTGATCTCCATTTCCAGCATGCGGCGGAATCGACCCTCCAGCAGAGCCAGCATCCGCTCAAGCTCTTCCTCGCGAAGCTGTCGCAGGATTTCTTCGAGTTGCGCCTTGGCTTCCACAAGCTTTTGCTTGGCTTCTTCCTGGGCTTCCAATGCGTCGTCGCGACGAGCGTCTTCCAGTGCCTGCTGTGCGTCTTTCATCTTCTGCTCGGCTTCCTCTAACCGCTTGCGAGCCGAATTGCCGTCATCTTGTTGTTGTTCGCCCTGGCTCTCACCGCCCTGGCCTTCGCCGGGCTCGCCTTCACCGGGCTTGCCTTCACCGGGCTTGCCTTCGCCGGGCTTGCCTTCGCCGGGCTTGCCTTCGCCGGGCTTGCCTTCGCCGGGTTCGCCTTCGCCGGGTTCGCCTTCGCCGGGTTCGCCACTGGCGCCCCCTTCTTCGTTTTCACGGATCTGGTCAGCCAGATCGCCGGTACTCTTGGCAACTTTGCCCTGGTCGGGAGCGAGTCGTTTGGGGTCGGCACCACCTTCGTTTTGTCCCTGCAAGGTTCGTTGCTGTCGTAGCAACCGTTCGACCTGCCGGATGTACTCACGGTATCGTGCCTGGTCGGTCTTGTTCCTGTCAGTCTGGGCCTCGGTCAAGAGCAGCTGGAGGAGTTCTGCGAGGTCCTTCTGGACGGCGTCCTGCCCATCCAGTGCGCGTTTGAACTGCTGTTGGTTCAAGAGGCGAGAAATCGTTGCCAGTTGCGAAGCGGTCAGGCGATCCTTGGATTGCTTGTAGGCTTGTCGCAACAGCGCGCTGCGGCGCGGATTGGCAGCGGCCTCGAAGTCGGCCATTTTGAAAATCAGCTCTTCCAGTCGCCGGTACTTGTCCGCCAGCTGACCCTGCTCAAGGGCAATCTCGTCCAATTCCGTCGGTGCATTTTCAGCCTGCTTTTTATCCGCATCGGCCGTGGCCGGTTGGGCTTCCTGGCTCCATGCATTTGAGGCACAGACCAGGCTAAAGGCAAAACCAAGAAGGAGGGTGGCAGGCATTGATCTGGAGAGAGTTTTCATCGAGCTGTCCTGGGATCAAAGTCCTTCTATGGCAGTGAGTTAGGAGCCTCTTTTAGGACGTCGGCGAGAGCAGAAAAGTTCCCCTGCTCGGCGGTCCCTGCTATTCTGCTAGTTCGACATTATTCTAGCAGATCAAGAGCGCGTTTCTTCTGTTCTTTTCGGGTCTTTTCGTTGACCGCCTGCTGCTCAGCAATCAACGCTCGAACCAGGTCGATAAGTTCGTTGTAGGTCTCGAGTTCGAGCATTTTATCGAGTACCAGCTGCATCTGAGCCAGCAGCTGATCTGTCTGCTCGAGAGCCAAAGTAGCGAGCTGCCCATCGGACTGTTGTTCGACGATCAGTTTTTCGAGTTCAACGAGGGTATCATTGAGTTCCGGGAAACCGTCATTTGCGATCGACTGCAGGGGCTCAGAAATCTCCTGTTGAAGTCGATTCTTGCGATTTTCCGTATCCACTCGGTTGTTGATCAGCTCAGCCCGGATATCCTCAAAAGCCAGCGCGACGCCGAGCGTTTCCTGTGCTGATTTTCGCGCCTGCACCTGAGCCCGCTGGGCTCGCAGCAGCCGCAGTGTCCGTGCCCGCTGGGTGATTTCTTCCGGTGTGAGTTGGCTATCTTCATCTTCCGGCTCGACATCTTCCGGCTCACGTCCTGCCTCGCTGTTGGTGCCACCGTTGGCATCCTTGGCGACCCGGTCGAGCGAATCCCGCAGCGCGATCATTTCATCGAAGATCAGTTCAAAGCGCTGGCGGAGGGCCAGTTCACGCCGCTCCAGTACGGAGAGAAGTTGATCGGGCGTGACAACGTCCAGCGTATACTGGCTGCTGCTGCCCACATTGGGTGAGCCGTCCAGGTTGAAAAAATCACTGGATCGCACCGTCAGCGTCATGCGGTCGCCCGGATTAAGTTCCAGCTCGGTGTTCTTGTTGCGTTGCTCACGTAAGTCGAGTCGGCTATCGATTTTCTCACCGTCGACCAGTTGAAAAGGAAACTCGAAGGGGTCCTTTTCATCGAGCAGCAGGTCGAACCAGTTCAGGTCGACACCATAGTCGTCACTGACTTTCCCTTCCACGGGGATCACCACGTCGGGTGTGACCGAGGTTCCGATACCCCTGAGCACAATATCCACGGTGGGATCCTGGTCGAGGCTGGCACCAATTGTTACTCGATGAGGACGTTCACTGGGTAACCCATCGCTGTCGATCAGCGAAATATCGAGGCTCAGTTCGTTGAACATCTGGTCAACATACAAGGTGAAACCCTGCCCAAACTCATCGACCTGGCCGACGATGCAATCGACCCATTTGTCATTGGCGTCAAGATAACGTGCCGGGCACGGCAGAGCCTGAGGGGTGAAGGTCCCACTGGAAGCGGCGGCGACGTGAAGCTTGTTATCCACCAGTTTCCAGTCAGCCACGGCTGAATCGCCCGGCAGGGCCAACTGGACTGACTCGGAAGAGGGCCGGCTGGCAGGATCCTCCCGGCTTGTCAGCACGGTGATCGAGACGGGCAGAGTCTTGTCACCGCCAGCCAGTGCCAGTTGTCCGTAATAAATCATCGACTGCTCGTCGTTAATCAGATTTTCAATAAGCGCCTCGCGCAGCGGCTTGTTGGTCTGGAACTGAACCGCCAGCTTGGTTCCAAAGGGCACGGAGGCTCCCTTGACCCAGGGCTGTTGATCGACCGCCGGCAGCCCGGTATAGACGGGCCGCTGGTAGGAGAGCCTGGTATCGATAACGGCCGGGTTGTCTACGACTTCAATCGTGTACGGTCCCTCGCGGTCATCAAATCCGACAATCTCGAATTCCAGCGTGTTGAGGATTGACTTGAGCGGCTTCTCTTCAAAAATGAACAGCTGATTCTGCTGGTCCCCACTGCCCTGCCGCTGCATATTCCGGCGGCCACTCACCTGGTCGGCACTCTGGTAGTAGATGGTGCAGGTCTTGGGAATGCGTTTGTTCTTGTCGGCGTGAACGATCAGCCGCACGTCGGTACCTCGTCCGATCCGGATCGTACGGTTTTCATCAAAGGTCATGACGGTCGGCAGGTTGAGCGATTCAGGCAGCGGAAAAGTCCGCGTGATTTCCACGCCCACGACCTGGATGTCGGACTGGCGCGGCCAGCGTTCACTTGCCAGCAGGTACATGCGTCGCATTAACAGGCTGACCATGTCTCCATGAGTGAAGCTCATCACGGCGGCCGGGGAGAGCAGCAGGAAGGCAAACAGGAAGTTACGGAGAAGCGACTTCTTGTTGAAAACCTGGCTCAAATGTACCGCATCCAGCTGGCCAATCGCCTCGTCGCCGGTGTGCTGCAGCATGTCGTCATGCAGGCTTTCCTCCGGGCTGTCTGTCGTGCCCATTTCCACGGCGGTCACCAGGCTGTCTCCGAACTGCTCGAAATGGCGTTCGATGATAATCGCCATGTTTCGATCGGAGAGCCGTACAAAGGTGCGTCGCAAGATCCAGCGATAGAGGATCCAGCCAAGCGTGACGGCCACAATCAGCAGCAGCCCGGCTCGGACAGGCGCCGAAAGTTCATTCGCTCCGGCCAGCACCGGGAGATAGTCGATGGCAAAACCAAACCAGAACGTCAGCGCCAGCCAGATCAGTCCCAGCGCGACTCCTTCCGCCCAGACGTAAATCCGGATGCGGCGACGCAGCGACTCCAGCAGATTCTGGATGCGAGGATTCAGCGGCTGATTAGCGGCTTCTGCCATGGCTGCTCCTGTCCAGGGTGCGGGCGGTTCGTGCGGTTATTATTCGGAAGCTCTGTCTATTATGCCAGACGGCTGAGTCTGCGGAAAAGCCACTCCAGGCAGAGTGCACCTGCAATCAGTGTCAATAGCCAGCCCATCAGTTGTTCATCAAAGTCGACATCTGGTGTGCCGGGCAAGGTCGTCTGCTGATCCCGCATGCTGACCAATTGAGGTAGACCTGACTTGTCGTCCTCGCTCGAGCCGCGTGCCGACTCAAGACCAACGAAATACTTGCCATTGGAGAGCTGGGCGACTTCAGTCAGTAGTGGATCATTGCGGCGAGGGTCCTCGATTTCCAGTGAGGGAATCTTGACTCGCAGTTCCCGCGACATCATCTCGTCGGCCGATCCGCCAGGAAGCCCAAGTTCGATCCGGTAGTCGCCTTCCATCAGGGCAATGAACTGGGCTGAGTACATGCCCTCACGGCTGCCGTCGATCAGCTGTTGCAACTCGAGATCCTTGCGTTGGCCATCTGGTAAAACCAGGCTGGCTGTGACTGTCTCATCGAGCAAGGGCTGGTGCTGGGCATCCGTAAGTATCGCCTGCACTGTGACTGGATCACCGAGCAGGCAACGGTCCTTATCCAGCAGCAGCACGCCGCGGCTGGAGTCTCGCAGCAAGCGGCCTTGCGACGTCCAGCGAATGAGCTTGGTGTAATACTGTTCAAACAGCGACTCATCCACAGCCCGCAATCGCCACATTTCACCGCTGGCCTGGAAGAAAACCCGACCGGCACCGTAAAAGTGGCCGGCCATGTAGATCGGCAACTCACTGTCCACCGAAGTTTGAGGATCTGAGAAGCGAGCGAAGACCCTGGCACCTGGCTTGGGGTCCTTGGCCTTGTAAAATCCGTACACCCCTTCAAACGAACTCCAGGACTGCTCGCTGGCTATCTGCTCATCGGCCAGCCAGAGGAACTCGCTATTAAGTCCTTCCCGGCTGAAGTTAATGGGCCAGGCAGATTCCCCGCCGAATCGGCCGTGCGAGAGTGTCGCGCCGCCCTGGTTGAAAAAGACAACCGGGTAAAGTCCCTTGATGGTGTCCACGCGAGCATCGCGGCCGCGCCGGATGCGAGACCATTCCGGGGTGAATACCGGGCCAGCCACCACCACCAGTCCACCCGCTTTTTCCGCGACCCAGCGATCGAGCAGATCGATCTGGAGATCGTCGAGGGCTTGCCAGTCGGGGTCGAATGCGACCATACAGTCGTACTCGAACATCTCGTCGGGCAAGGTGGGGAATTCCAGCAGCACTTCGTCCGATTCCTGGCTGATGCCCACATCACCGGTTTGCAGCATCACATGGACCTCGATCTCCCGGTCCCGGAACAGCAGGTTACGGAGGAAGCGGTACTCGCGGGTCGGTCCGCCAGCCAGCAGTAGCACCTTGGTTCGCCGTTCCACGATCTCGACCGTGGCCGCCTTCTGATTGTCTCGATCGTTGCTGTCCTCCGGAGGAACCCTGGCGCGGATCACAAATTCACGATCGCCCTCGGCATCCGGAGTCAGCTGGAATTCGATTGCCTGTGTCTGGCCGTCTGCTCCCACATCAATGCGGCGCTGCTCTTCGACTTTCTCCGTCGCATTACCATCCTCGCTGCCTGGCGCCCGCGAGATCAACTCCAGCGTGATAGACGAGCCACTCAATCCATGCGTCTGCAGGAAACCGGTGATCGTAAAGTCGTCACCCGGGAAGACGCGGGGAGGTGCCTCGATATCGACCACCCTGACATTCTGGATCTGGCGGTCGGATCCCAGCCCGACGGGGTACAGCGGAATACCGCTGTCGCGGGCCGCCCGCAGCACCGTTTCGACGTCACTGCCGGCATTGCTGCGACCATCGGTAAATACCACGATGCCGGCAATTGGCCCGCCACGCTCCTTGTCAATCAGGAACTGCACGGCGTCACCCAGTCGCGTCTTGGAGCCGCGAGGCAGCAGCTCGGCGGACCAGTTGACCGTTGGGTCCTGGACCTCATCAGCAGCATGTTCAAGTCCCTGCTCGACAGGTTGCTCGGCGGATGCGAGGCCGACCATTGTCCAGAGACCGACGTTGGGGTAGCGGAGACTGGCTGTGGCCAGGACCACAATTCCGGCGATCAGGCAGACAGTTGCGACCAGTACAGCCCAGGACGACTGCTCGTCGCTGGGGTCGCGGCGGCGGCCGGAGAAAAGTGTCCAGCCCAGCCCAGCCAGGCTTACCAGCCAGAGCAGTCCGGCGATCAATGCCGCCCTGCGGGCACCACTCACCTGCTGCTCAAATGCAGCCACCGAGAGCTGCTGGCCATCGTTGTCGCCCGGCTGTGGGTGTCGATTGAAGGAGGCCAGCTCGATCGGACGATTGGTCTGATCGAAACGATAAATGACCACATCATGATTCGCTCGCAGTCGCTCCACCAGTTGGCCCTCACCGAGTTCCTCGATGACCTCCTCGATCCGGCTTGCGCCGCTGGTATTAAGTGGGTCCGAATCACGCAGCCCCATGCTGAGGCTGGTGTCGGCGAGCATCAGTACCCGCGAGGGGCGCGTCAATGTCCGCTCGGTCAGGCGTTCCAGGTTGAGGAAGAAAAACAACAGGCCGGCGAAAGCTGAGAGTCTCAACAACAACAGGGCGATGCTGATGCCAGTCCGTAATTCGACCGAGTCGCGGCGGTAGACATAGTAGATATAGCCGGCCACCAGGGTGCAGACGAGCAGCAGCACCAGCCAGTGCCAGGCTTCGGACATCACACGCAGGCGGGTCAGCTGGTAATAGGTGTTGGTCTGCTGGGCCAGCAGCGAACCGATCAGGTTGTGAGCCATGTGTATCATCGTCCGCCTCCCTTGGAGGCCGGATGGTAACTGGCCGAGTAGGCCAGGATCTGCTCAGCCATCAACATTGCGATTAACAGCCAGAGCAGCCAGAAACCTGTCGAGCCACCCGCCTGGATCATCGATGCGCCGAGGTAGTCGTCGGGCCGATTCAGCTGGAACTGGACCGAATCCAGCCTGGCTGCCAGCTGCTCGTCTTCAGCAAGTGCCATGGAACCTTCCTGGCCATCGACATTCAGGGCAAATCGTTTGACCTGCAGTCCCTCCTCGAGATGCCGGTAAACTGCCTCGTAAATGCCACTCTGCCCGGTCTCCAGCCGCCGCGGCGAGCGTTCAGAATTCACCCCCAGGGTGGCGACTGTCGTCGACGCGGTGGCGTCGCTCTGAAGGGCTTCCGCTTTACGTTCCAACTCGGATCGCAGTGCCGCCGTTTCTGCCGGCTGGAAGAAAGTGACATCACCGCTATGTTCGGCCCACGGTAGCGTGACTTCGATCGGATCTCCCACCAGGCGACCACGATCGACTCGACTTACAGCTGTCAGGTAAGCGTGCAGCTTGAGCGTGACGACAACAAAACTGGGGTCCTGGGCCCAGTTGTTCCAGGTCGGTGCCACCGAGGTCAGGAAGCAGACCACCCGGCCATTGCCGAACCGTCGTTCCACCACGAGTGGCTGGCCATTGTGAAGCCTGGTGACAACTCGCGCGCCGCTGCCGGGGGCAGGTTTCCAGTTCACGTCTGGCTGAATGAACTGCTCAATCGATACCCGACGGATCAGTGGATTCCGCTCACCGAGGAAAAAGTCAAAGACGGGATGGTCCAGCACGTCGATGTCCGAGGTGTTGCTGTCGAAGGGTGATTCGAGGATCGACATGCCAGCCAGTCGGGCTGGCAGCAAGCCATCGCCGTCACGATAAAACTGGCTGTTGTAATGCTGCACGTCGACCTGGTCGCCAAGGAAGATACCAAGACCGCCACCGCCACGGACAAACTTTTCCAGGCTGTCATAGGCTGTCGGATCAAGCCGTCCGACATCCATCAGGTAGATCGCACTGAAACGCTGCAGATCTTCCGGACCGTGATCACGTAACCACTGGATATCCTCCAGCTGTGGCCGGATCCCGGTGTTAGCCCTTTGGCCCGGCTCAAAACAGCTGGTCAGGTAATACTGGTGTAACTTGCCCGGAGAACCATCGATAACCAGTACCGGGTCACCCTCGGGGAAATCGATCACGGTCCAGCGCTGGTTGTCAGCCTGGACCGCGTCATCGGGCAAGCTGGCCTGCACGACGTGCTGCCCTGATTCGGGGAAGTAGACCTGGAACCGTTCACTGACTGTCTCGCCAGGGGCAATGCGGTCAATCAACATCGTCGGCAGGAGATCCTCCTGGCCGTCCAATTGGTCTGCGTTGACCTCCTTGATCTGGTCGTCCTGGTGAAACACCGTTCGCAATGTGACTGGCACGCGTGTCGCTGCCTGCTGGCCATAGTTGTGTACCTGGATGTTGATGAATAGCGGAACGCCGGCAGCCCGGGTGCCATCTGCAGCGGTCAACTGGGTGATGCCCAGGTTATGATGCGGCTGCTCACTGCAACGCACCAGGTGGATGTCCTCGCAGCGCTCTGCCAGGTTCTCCAGTGTCTCTTTGATCTGTGAAGGGCTCTCCCAGTCCGACTCGCGGAAGTCGGAAATGACATACACGATCCGGTTTTCCCGTCGATCGTCCGCCACCAGTTGCTTGACAAGGTTCAGTGCCGGCAATGGATCGATAGCAAACTGGCTGACCTGGAACTTTGCCTGCCGTTCTTCGAGCAGTTCGCCGAAGTCCTTGTCGACGAATTCTGCATTCAGGTCGACGATACTATCGAGCCGATCGAGTGGAGTCTGGCCTGACTCGTCTGTTGCATCGACGGCGCGGGAGAAACGTAACAGGGTAAATCGTTGCTGACCTGTCGTGGCAGCTTGAGTGCCAATCCGGGTCATCACCTGCAGGGCGGTTTCGAAGGCACTCTGCTGACCATCCGTGTCGGACATGGAATAGCTGTCGTCGATCAGTACATAGTGATGGGTGACCTGTCCGCCAAACCGCGATAACCAGCTGTTCTGTGGATCCCACTGGGCCAGCAAGCCGACCAGCAGGGCAATCACCGCCATCCGCATCAACAACAACAGCAGCTGCTTGAGCCAGACCCACTTGCGATGCTTCTTGTAACTTCGCAGCAGGAACTCCATGGCAGCCCATTTCACCTTGCGATGCCGCATCATGTTGATCAGGTGGATCAACAGCGGCACGAGGGCGATCAAGAATCCCCACGTGAGTGCCTGGTAGGTAAATTGCATTGCTTGTCACATGCCAGTCAGCTGCGACTGGCGAGAAAAGAGCTACTAGTTTCGTTGATTAGTGCCGAGTCGGCTGGTGAGGTAATGGGCGAGTACCGCTGCTAGCGAATCACTTGTCCGGATCAGGGCATAATCGATCCGGTTGCGTGCCGACTGTCGGCGCACGGTGTCGAGAAACTCATCGAGTGCTTCGAGGTAACCCTCTCGCAAGGCGCGGGGATTACAGTTCAGGAACTGCTCAATCTCCAGTCCCTCGAAGCGAGTTGGTCCGGCAAAGGGGAATTCCAGTTCGTCATCGTCCATGACATGAAAGATCAGGACATCGTGGCCGCGCTGCCGCAGCATCTTGAGGCCGCGAATCGTACCCTCGGTGTCAGCCAGCAAGTCGGATACCAGCACGATCATGCCGCGTTTGGGAAGTGACTCGGCAACCTGGCTCAAAACCCCCTGCATGTCGGTCTTGTCCTGCGGCTGGTCGTTATCGAGTGCGTCGATGATGGAAAAAATGTGATTCCGCTTGCTGCGAATCGGCACCCGTCGGCGGACCTTGTCGTCAAAAGAGATGCAGCCCACCGCGTCCTGCTGCTGGAACAGCAAGTAAGCCAGGCTGGCTGCAATCGTGCAGGCGTACTCGTACTTGTTCAGAGCACCATTGCCGTAACGCATGCTGTTGGAGGTATCGACCAGCAGTGTGCAGCGCAGGTTGGTGTCTTCCTCGAATTGTTTGATGTACAGGCGGTCCTGCCGCGCCCAGACTTTCCAGTCGACGTGACGAAGATCGTCGCCGACCACGTACTCGCGGTGTTGCAGGAATTCCACCGACTGCCCGAAGTAGGGGCTCCGGTGCATTCCTGAGAGGAATCCTTCGACAATGTGACGGGCACGCAGGTCGAGGCGACCGATGCGCTTGATCGCCTCAGGATGCAAAAATCTTCTGGAATCGGGCATCGCTGCTTAGCTCGTCTTCCTTGGTCGGAGTACAGTCCAGTAATTGCTCGATAATATCATCCGAAGTGACTCCATCGCTTTCCGCTGCGAAATTGACAACCAGTCGATGTCGCAATACCGGTTTGGCCAGGGCCCTGATATCGTCGGTCGAGACATGGGTGCGTCCATACAGCAGGGCACGAGTCTTGCCGCCCAGAATCAGGAACTGCACGGCACGTGGTCCGGCGCCCCAGGCAACCTGGTCGTCGACGAAATCGGGAATGCCGGGACTGCCGACTCGTGTCTGGCGAACGAGTGACAGTGCGTAGCGAATCACGTGCTCAGTGACCGGCACTTCACGAACCACCCTTTGCAGCTGCAGGATGTCCTCGGCCGAGAGCACAGCTTCGACGGTATTGTTTTCTGTTCCGGTCGTCCGCCGGGCGACTTCGAATTCTTCATCAAAATTCGGATAGTCGACGAAGACCTTGAACATGAAGCGGTCCTGCTGGGCCTCGGGAAGTGGATACGTACCTTCCTGTTCAATCGGGTTCTGGGTCGCCAGCACGAAGAACGGATCCGATAGCTCGTGTTGCACTCGGCCGACAGTCACGTGCCGTTCCTGCATCGCTTCGAGCAAGGCCGCCTGGGTCTTGGGGGGAGTTCGGTTGATTTCGTCAGCCAGGACCACGTTGCTGAACAGCGGCCCCTCGAGAAACCGCCGCTCACGAGCTCCAGTGGACCGATTCTCTTCGATAATCTCTGTCCCGGTGATGTCGGCCGGCATCAGGTCCGGGGTGAACTGGATCCTGCTAAAGCTGAGGTTGAGGGCATCGCTGAGGGTACTGATCATCAGTGTCTTGGCCAGACCGGGGACGCCCTCCAGCAGACAGTGGCCACGGCTAAAGAGCGAGATCAACAGCTCCTCGATGACCGCTTCCTGGCCGACGATGACGCGAGACAGCTGCTCCACCATCTTGTCTTTTGCCTGACCCAGCAGCGCAACGGCAGCATCGTCCGGAATCGCAGCAGGGCTGCTCTCCTCGAGCTCTGCTTGCGGTTCGTCGTCGAGGGGAAGGTCGGGAGTTGCGTCGTCACTGGCCATCGGTTGTCCTCTGCAAAAATTTCCTGTCTCGGCAGGCAGCGGCCACTCAACTGGGCTGCCCTCTTTCTCTGAACCCCAGGTCCGTTGATGCGAGCCCGGCTACAGCTTAATGATCGTCGCCAGACTTGCCTAGTTAACGCAGTCGGGGCTCATGGCGATCCTTATTTCTTCGGTGGAGGCGGGGCAGCCGGTTTCTTGGGCTGCGGCACTGCCGGTTTCTTGGGCTGCGGCACTGCCGGCTTGGCTGGCGCGCCCGGCCGGATCTTCAACGGCACGGGGCGACCCAACGGACGGATGATTGCCTGTTTGGCCTGGATGCCATTGCCTTGGGCGGCCTTGCCAGCAATCGGTATCGCCGCGGCACTAATGGCACTTGTCAGTGTCATCTGCACCGGTGCTGCGGGTGGCAAATCTTCATCGGTCAGTCGGAAGATGTGTGCTTCACCATTGACGATCACCGTGGCAGTCTGCTGTCGAGGCGAACAGATCACATCAAAGCTGCGGATGTAACCACTGACACTCCGCGGGGCCATCAGCAATCGACCGTCGCGGCTGTCGAGACAGAAAAACTCGCTGCGAATCGAACCTCGCGCACCGTTCGGTGCGACCCGCGGATTCAGCTGCCGTAAAAAGACCAGCACGGGTGAATCTGCGGGCTGGTAAAGCGGCAGGGCCCAGCCCTCGACCGTGGCTGGTGCCTGCCATCGCTGTTTTCCAGTGTTGGCATCCACCGAGTAGATCTTGCCGAATACCAACTGCGCTTGCATGCCGATCGAGGGAATCGAAATGCCGCTGCTATTCTCCGAGCGATTGGTAATTATCTGGTAGCGGTCCTGCGAGCGGGTCACATGAATGCTTGTCAATTGCGGCACCGCTTCGCAGCGGCTGGTCCAGCGACTCACGCCGGTCCGCAGATCGACCAGCTGCAGTGTGCCGTCCTGCTGCAAGAGCATCAGCTCATCGCGCTGCACCAGCTGGCCGCGTGTGCCGACTGGTACAGTCAGCTTCCAGGCTTGCTCCCCGGTCAGCTGGTCTCGCTTGAGCAGGTGCAGGTGTTCACCCTCCAGCTGGTAATCGATCGAGGCTGTGCCGAGCTGGTGCCAGGGGGTTTCATTGGCGGGCCGCGGTCGCTGCTCAATCAGCGTTCCATCGATCGCGTCGAAGACCTGGATGACTCCGTCCGAATTCGGAGGTACCAGGACGACCCGTGATTCGTTGCTGTAGATATGCGAGCCGGGCTCGACTCCATCCCGCACCCAGATCTCGTTACCATTGATCAGGTCGACTGCCACCAGCTGCTTCAGCCGGATAAAGCAGACGCCGTTGAGTGTGAGTGAACCGGTCACTCCGATACGGCGGTTGTTGGCATCGATCGCCACGTAGTGTCGCCCACCGAGTGGAGTCAGTCGCGAGCTGGTCCGCAGCGAGCGTGTCGAGAAGCGAGGATCAATGTTGGTGTCAGCGATCGTCTGCTTGCGCCACAGAATCGCCTCGCTGGGATCCTGCGAATTACGTAGCGTATCGACGGCTACGATCTCGCGGCCCAGTGAGAGCAGCAGCAGGTGGCCGTTGGCCCGCGCGTAGGTGATGCCATACTGCGCCGAACTGACCGGTCGCCGGCCGTCATTCATCGAGACCCGCTGCAGCGTGGCACCGAAGGAATCCCGTACCACCAGAGCATTCCGGGTCTGGTCCAGTGCGACCATCGTGGTTGGTGGCAATGAGCCCCGCAGCTCCAGCAGCGGCATGCGATAGATCCGCTGGAAACTCGGGAACTGCCCGCGGTTGTTCGCCGGCGGCGTCAAGGCAACTCGACCACCCGCCCAGGGAATGGGCGTGAAGTATTCCGCCAGGGCCGGATCCTGCTGGGCTTCGGCCAGTAAGTCCTTGCCAGTATCCGACTCCAATACAACGGTATCCCCAAATCGATCTGCCAGTTGCTGGTAGGTGTAGGCGGCCTCAGACCGCCGATTGGCCTTGTGTAATAGCAACGCCAGCCGGGCCAGTGCCTCGGCCTGCAGCGCCGCATTACCGCTCCCGCCGATCGAATTGAGCAGCAATTCAGCTTCCAGTAACTCCCGTTCGATCACCTGGTTGGACTGGATCAACCGCGAGGCCAATTCCATCCGGGCATTGGTAGCAGAATCGTGACGACCGAAGTAGGAGAGAAAGTCGCGGATCGGTTGAGGGCGTCCAGATTCCAGCGCCAGGCCGTAGCGATCCAGGATCCGCTTGTCGATTGTTGCCTGTTCGGTCTCGCTTGCCTTGGCCAGCAGCCCTGCCAGCTGGACCTGGATCCAGCGGTCCCGGCGGACACGCAGCTGCGGCTCGACTTGCTGAAGATCACTGCGGCTGTCAATCTCGACGTCGCGAGGTCGGGCCAGCGAGTCAATCAACATCATGTAGGTGTCAAAGGCAGATACCATATCGCCGCTGGCCTGCCTGCCCCTGGCCAGCAACTCCAGGTAGGCCTGCCGCTGGACCGGATGGTCGAGCAACGGCTCCACCTCGTCGATCAAATCGCGATGGGCAACGAAATCCTCGCGCAACAGTTCCAGGGCGGTCTCCACCATCAATCCACGCAGGCCGACATCCTCAGGCTCGATCATTAGAGAACGACGCAGGATCTGGAGCGCCTCGACGCGTTTGTTGTCCTGCAATAACAACTCCGATTGACGTGTCAGCGCCCAGATGTCGTTTTCGTTGGCAGCCAGCCGCTGGTCCACGTCCGTTCGTAACAGCTCGACCTGGAAGAACGAGCGCAGGGAGTGAGGCGTCTGGGAAAGCAGCTGGTTCTTGTAGCAGACCAGGTTGCCGAGCGGTTCGCTTGTCTGTAGCGAGGCAAGTAGCTTGCCGCTGGCCATGTCGATCCTGAGCAATCGTGAGGCGCTGGTGGGCAGGAAGTAATGGCCCTTGCTATAGAAGCCTCGTCCAGTCGGCACCTCGCCGTCAAGGATCAGTGGTGCCTCCCAGGCCGGAGTCCCGTCCGCCACCTTGATCGCATACAGGGATTCGCTGCTGACAATCACAGCGGCCTGGTTGTGGATGCAGGCAATATAGAGCCCGGCATTTCGCTTCTGTGGTTTCCAGCGGAGCTGGCCAGTCAGCAACTCCAGGCAAATCAACTCATCACCTTCGATCGGAGTGATAATTACCGAATCGCCTGCAATTGTGATGGTGGCGTCCAGCCAGTTGTCATCGGCCATATCGCCGGGGGCGACCGGTATCCCGACCCTGGGATTGAAGATGCGACGGTTGTTGTACTGGTAGCCCCATAGTAAAGATCGGGTGGTCACATCGACCGCCACCACGGCACCGGCCGAGGTTGGACAGAGCAGTACTCCGTCAGCAAAGGATGGGCTGGCACCCGCCAGGCGGCGGACCCGGTCCAGCTGGATGGTGCGAGCATCCACATGGGCCAGCTGCTGGGACCATTGAAATTGACCGTTGGTCGCATCCAGGACCACCAGTCGAATCTCACCCTTGAACTCGACCAGACAATAGAGTTGGCCGTAGAGTGGCAGTGGTGGTCCAAGGAAGAAGGCCCCTGCTAGTCGGGGATCGTCTTCACCGCTTTCACCTCCCACGACCCATAGCAGGCTGCCCTCCGATTCCATGTCGAGTGCGGCCAGCTGGTTGTGCGACTTGGGTTGTCCCGGTCGACTGGTGGCCAGCCCGCCCGGGGCGACCATCATCATCCGGGCGCGGGGATTGTCGTTTGCATAGCTCATGTCCCAGAGCACGAAGACTCGTTTTCCGTCGCTGCTGAGCTCGCCAAAGGCGGCGTCTTCCCAGAGTCGCTGCCGTAACTGCTGGCTGCGGTTCTGTTGCGTGCCTCGCTGGCTCGAATTCGGCACCTGCTCAGCCACTTCTTCTTCCGGCAGATCGAACCAGGGGAATTCCCAGATCCGTTTTCCGTTTTCGAAGTTGACCGCCAGTAGACGATCCGGGCTGCGCATCAGCACCACGTCGTTGACAACCAGCGGCTGCAGGTGGCTGATCGATGTCAAGCCGCGGTCGCGATCCTTCTGCCGCAGTTGCTCAATCAAACGCTCGTCCGAGGCGTCGTTGGCAGTCAGTACTTCCCACCACAGGCTGCGCAAGGGCATTCCCCCCGGCATACTGCCGGTCCGGCCAGGATTGCCGCGATGCAGCGTCCACTGTAATTCAATGCCCTGTTCAAGCGAGGCGCGGATGCCCGTCATCTCCTGTAGCCGCTCCAGTGGTGTGCTGCCGGCGGCAAACAGGGAGACCTCCTCGCCGGCTGCCTGGATCTTCAGGTTCGGGTGCCGCTGCTGCAAGTCTGCCAGTCGCTCCTCTGCAGCTGACGGTAAACCCGCTCGCAACCAGCAGGTTGCCAGCAGCATCGAGAGCTGGGGTTCAAAGGGCTGCGATGCCGGGCCCGCATCCGCAACACGCTGGAAACACATCGCCGCTGCCAGCGGCCGACCGTGGTCCATTTCCCGGTGCCCCAACAGAATCGAAGCCTCGTATCCAGCCCGCGTGTGAAAGAACTTTCGAGTTACCTCGGTCAACTTCTCGGCGTCCGCCGTCTCAATGGCTGCTTCCAGTAACGTGCGGCCGTCGGCGCCGTATTGCAGCTCATACAACTCCCTGCCCCTGGCTGGCATCGACGCGAGCAACCGCTGCGCCTCGGCTTTCAAACTGACCTGTGTGCCGGAAGTACCCTCCAGGCTGATGAAGAAGTCCTGGGGCTCGCCGCCGGGACCGAGTGGCTGATTCAGTGCATCGCTGGTCAATAGCTGGCCGAGATGGAGTACCGCTTCGCCAAATTCCTGGTCCTCAATCGCCCGGCTGGCTCGAGTCAAATGTTGTTTGAGCTCGCGCGGAGCTGGCAAGAAGACGTTTTGGACATTGGCTGGCGGTTGACCCCAGTTGGCCGTCGTCCAGACCGAGAGGATGATCAGCAAAGTGGAAAAAACCACACGCTGTGAGGTGAGTCCATTCGTCCGTCGTCGAAGCTGCATGACTATCTCCATCGTTCGCTAAGCAGGCTTTGCGGCAGCCATTCACCGTTCCCCGGTGGGTAGGCCGCTTGGTTTCAGGCCGTTTTCGCTAATAATCCCCAAGTTTTTTCCAGCTTCTCTCAGACACGGGTGACAGCCCCCTGGCGGGACCGCCGATGACCATCCACTTGTCTACCCAGTTGGCGGCTGGCTGAGCTAGCATAGCATGGCCGTCCGGCGACCAATGTTGTTGCTGCTGGCACCATCCTGAACGCCAGTTTAAGGATCTCCGTGGGGGTCGTACAAATCGCCGTAACTGTGGGACTGGCAATATCTTATCGAACACGCCAAATCGAGGCAAATCGGTTCGACAAGCGAAATCAGACCAGCGGCAGCGGCGGCCATCGAATCGTACCATAGCCTGGGCTGTATGCGACGAGCCCGATCGACGTGTGGAACTCGGAAGTACGGCTGCCTGACGCTGGCAGCAGCCATGCCTGCTCTCGCACCTGTGTCAGTAATTGTGTGGTTTTCTGGTCCAGAGAGTATTGCAATTTTGCCGCGAATGTATCTAATTTCACGCCATAGGCAGCAAAAAGAGCTGTTTTCCGAAGGTGTCGTACGTTGTTGCGACCGAAGAAGGTGACCACATTCACGGAGGACCATTTAAATGGCCAAGGCCCCTACCAAAACACAGGTACTTAATGGAATAGCGGATCGTTCCGGCATAAACAAAAAGGAGGTTACGGCCGTCCTGGATGCTCTGAGCGGAATGATCGGCGAGACAATCAGTGATGGTGAAACTCCTTTCACCATTCCTGGTTTGTGCAAAGTCGTACCTCAGATCAAGCCGGCGACCCCAGCAAAGTTCGGCGTGCCGAATCCCTTCCGTCCAGGTGAGACGATGGATGTGGCTGCCAAGCCCGAGCGGAAAGTCGTCAAAGTGCGACCCCTCAAGGGTCTCAAAGACATGGTTGCCGGACCGGCACCAGCTGCTGCTCCTGCCCCCGTAGCCGACGATGGCGGTGGCAGTTGTGATGGCGGCGGTGCTGATGATGGCGGCGGCGGTGACGTCGGTGGCGGCGGTGACGCAGGTGGTGGCGGTGACGATGGCGGCGGTGGTGGCGATGATGCCCCTTCGACCCCGTCCTGGTAGTCCACCACGCGGATTGAAGTTTAATCGAATGGCCCGGCTTTCCATCTGAGAGCCGGGCCATTTTTTGTCTCTAGCCAACAGTCCTGATGTAGGCCTTGCTGGCGAAAACAGAATCAAAGGAGTTAGCCCATGTCCGATATCGTCTGCCTGCGGGAATTCGGGTCGCGAGTTCAGGCGGAACTGGCCCGTGAACTACTGGCAGCTCACGACATTCCCTCCACCGTCTTTGCCGACGATGGAGGTGGAGCCTTTGACGGAGTGCTGTTTTCCAGCGGGGTGGCCAAGCTGATGGTATTGCCTGCTGTCCAGCAGGACGCTGAAGAAGTGCTGGCGGCTCATGAAGCCAGCCGCGATCAGCCCTGAGAGGCTGGTTGGCCCGCTGCCACCTGCGAACTGCTCGCCAGGTTCAGGCGAGGATATCCCGGACGACGCTGCCTTCCACATCGGTCAAGCGAAAGTCGCGACCGGCGTGATGATATGTTAGCCGCTGATGGTCAAACCCCATCAGCTGCAACATGGTGGCATGCAGGTCATGCACATGCACGCGGTCCTTAACGGCCTGGTATCCGAATTCGTCCGTCTCGCCGTATGCCATGCCGCCCCGCACACCGCCACCCGCCAGCCAGACGCTGAAGCCATGGTGGTTATGGTCTCGCCCAGTCGGTGGAGCGCTGGAACCGAGCGGAATCTCGACTGCCGGGGTGCGGCCGAATTCTCCACCACAAACGATCAGCGTCTCGTCCAGCATGCCGCGCTGATCGAGGTCCTGGATCAAAGCGGCAATTGGGCCATCTGCCTGTCTGCCAAGGTCGGCATGGCCCTGGGCAATGTTATTGTGTGAATCCCATGGTTGAACGTCGCCATGGTAACACTGCACGACACGCACGCCGCGTTCTACCAGCCTGCGGGCAATCAGTAACTGCCGGCCGTGAACCGTGTCTGCGCCATAAAGTTGCTGGGTCGCCTTGGATTCCCGGCTAATGTCGAGCGCATCGGTCGCATCCATTTGCATCCGGTAAGCCAGTTCAAACGACTGAATACGGGCTTCCAGGTTGGGGTCCTCGGCTCGCGCCCGCTGATGTGTGCGGTTGAGCCGGGCCAGCAGGTCAAGCTGGCGGCGCTGGTCCGGCGCGGACAAGGTCGAGTTGCGGATGTTGTCGATCAACTCATCCACGTTGGTCTTGCGGGTATCGAGATAGGTCCCCTGGTAGATGCCAGGCAAAAATGCGGACCGCCAATTGGATGAATCTGCAACCGGGAGACCGGGGCAGAGCGCCACAAATCCCGGCAGGTTCTGGTTTTCTGTTCCCAGTCCATATGTCAACCAGGATCCATAGCTGGGTCGTGAAAGCCGCTCGTCGCCGGTGTTCATCAACCGCATGCTCTGCTCATGATTCGGAGTGTTGGCATACATCGAGCGAATCACGCAGATCTTGTCGGCATGTTGTGATGCCGTTTTCTCAAAAACGGAACTGCACCAGAGGCCACTGTCCCCATGCTGTCGGAATCGGAACGGCGAGCCCAGGGCGACTCCCGTTTCACGCTCGGTCGTAAGATTTCCACTGGGTAATTTCTTGCCCGACATCCTGCTGAGTTCCGGCTTGGGGTCCCATGTGTCGACCTGCGAGGGGCCGCCGTTGAGATAGATGTGGATGATCTGCTTGGCCCGCGCCGGAAAGTGAGGGGCCTTGGGAGTCAGCGGGTTCGGCGCAGCATCCAGGAGCGTGGGGAGAGCCAACAGGCCCAGTCCGGTGCCCATCTGCCGGAGCAGTTCGCGTCGAGTTGGAAAGCAGGACGTATTCATGGCATTAGTCAATGAACATCAGTTCGTTGGTCATAAGTAACAGGTGAGCATAGTGTGGCCAGGGATTCGAAGCGACGTATTGTAAACCAAGTTCCAGGTCCTCGGCGGTCGGCTCGCGGCCCAGGATCGCCAGGTACAGCTGGCGGATTCGGTCAGCCGGTTTGTCCGCAGTGGCATTCGCGGCGAGGGCTTCTGCCGCGCCAACGATGAACGGAGAATTCATCGCAAACAGCGCCTGCTGAGGGACAGTTGTGTTGAGGCGTCGGGCGGTCGATGTGTCGGGATTGGCGAAATCAAAGTTCTTCACGATGCTCGGCACATTCTGGCGTTCCACAAAGGTGTAAATCGTACGGCGGTGGTAATCCAGCGTGCTGATCAGGTCAGGCCGGCCGTACATCTGCAAGTCCAGTTGTCCGCTGACCGCCAGCAGCGTGTCACGCATCTGCTCCAGGTCGAGCCGACGTCGGTTGGCGCGCCAGAGATAGCTGTTGCTGGGATCCTGATTTGACTGTCGTTCAAATCGCGGGTTGTCGCCCAGTTGAGAGGACCGCTGGTAAGCAGCGGAGGTCATAATCAAGCGATGCAGCGGCTTGGTCTTCCAGCCGGATTGGACAAACACATGGGCCAGCTGATCCAGCAACTCATGTTGAATCGGTCGATCGGTGCGGACACCGAAATCACTGGGGTTCGCCACAAGCGGTTCGCCAAAGTGATGCATCCAGACCCGGTTCACCCAGACTCGCGCCGTCAACGGGTTGGCCGGGTCGGCAATCGCATTGGCCAGGTCCAGTCGACCGCTGCCGTCCGTAAATGGAATCCTGTTCGAAGTGGAGGCGATCTCCAGGAACTGGCGCGGGACCGCTGTTCCGTGTTGAGTTGGATCACCCCGCTGGAAAATCACTGGCTGGTAGATAGTCTCGCTATCGACCATCACCATCGCCCGCGGTGCTGCCTGCTTATGCTTGATGGCAATCGTGTCCACCTGGTTAAGCATACCGCGATAGGCGTCCTTGTCGGCCCGCGACAAGTAGTAGTAGATCTTGCTCGTGGGGAACCAGACCGGTCCGTCGCGGCCCAACAGGAGCTGCGCCAGTGGATCGTCCTGCAGGTCAGGGAGTGCGTCCAGGGCCTCGCTCAATTCCGCCATCCGGGACCGCAACGACGCCAGTTGTGCCTTCCCAGCTTCGCTCGGTTGCTGATTCGGGTCGCGCTCGATCCGTGGATTTGCCAGAATCGCCTGGTCGTGGGAAATGCCCTGCTTGCCCTCAGTGACTACCAGCGTGAGGAATCGAGTTGTCGGCTGCAGTGGCACGTCGATCGACAACTGAGCCTCTTCTCCCTTCACGTCGCGATGACTTAGGACTCTCCTGCCGTCCAGCAGGACTGTAAAGTCAAGCTGGGTCTCGCCGCTGGCTCCGCCATTGCCGAGGATCGCCCGGAAAGTGGCAGGCGCGAAAGGGTAAGCTGTTCGGATCGCAGCGAGGTCAAAGGTAATTCCCTTGTTGGCGTGCATGCCAAGCAGACTGTGCGGCTCGACAGAATAGTCCACGCCGCCAATCGTGTTGCTGGTAAAGCCCGCTGACGGCCCGTGTTTGAAATAGTCCCAGGTCGCACCGCTGCTGGCAGGAATCTGGTCCGCCTGAATGCCGGTCGTGCTGACCACGAGTGCGTGTGCTGACTTGGGAACAAAGATCCCGTCCACGAACTTGTTGTTCGGCACCGGCAGGTATGTGTCGGGGTCGCTTATGTCGACAAAGCCTGCCTCACCCATGGTCGGCTTGCCGGTCGCCGGATGGATGCCGCCGCCGCGCTGGCCGCTGCCAAGTCCGTCGCCGCCACCGACAATGTCTGCCAGGTCCAGCCGCCCCCTCTGCAGGCCAATCAGCCGCATTTCCAGCTGCTTAAGCTGCTCCCGAAGTTGCGTCTCCTCGGACCAGGCTGAACGTAGGATCTCACCGTAAGCACGTGCTATCTCCTGCGGGGTACCCGGCTTGCGCTGAACCAGTCCATCGATAATGCGTGGATCGACTCCGCGCTGCTTCCATTGCTCTGGCTGGAGCCGGGCTTCCTTCATGAGATCGTGCCAGGGTCCGAAAATCGGGTCGTCGGCAAAGCTGCGGCGGGCAATCAGCTGGCGCCAGCGATAGGTGATCTGTGGACGAAGTTGGGAGGGCAGTAAAGAGAGGAAAAATACCGTGGTTTCCGAAATGTCGGGTTCCGTGGTAGCCACGGCGACAAGGTAATCAGGCGTACGCTGGCGGGCAGTCTGCAGGGTCTGCTGATAGTGAACCTGTTGCTTGTCGAAGAGTGCGTCGAGGTGTTCAGCAAGCTCAGTCTCAAACGCACTCCCGTCGTCCGAATGTTGTGCGATCCGGGGCCGCTGTATCGGCTGTTCGCTACTCGCCAGGACACCGTAGAGGGAATAGTAGTCGGCCGTTGGAATCGGGTCGAACTTGTGGTCGTGACATCGAGCACAGCTGACCGTCAGGCCCAGGAAACCACGTGTGATCGTGTCAATCTGGTCATCAATCACGTCATGGCCATTCCGATCGAACATCCGGCCAAGGGTCAGGAATCCCATCGCTGCCAGCTGAGGGGCATGCTCGCCGAGCCCCATTTTGTCGGCAGCAATCTGCTCGCGTATGAACTGGTCAAACGGCTTGTCCTCGTTGAAGGAGCGGATCACATAGTCGCGATAGGTGTAAGCGAAGGGACGGATGCGAGCATCGCCGTACATGAGCACGCCGTCCTTGGCGTCCGCATAGCGAGCCACGTCCAGCCAGTGTCGAGCCCAACGTTCACCGTAACGAGGTGAATCGAGCAGCTGATCAATCAAACTGTCCACGTCCTCGAGCGGCGTGGCACGTTGCTCAGCAGTCGGCGGTAAACCCAGCAGGTCATACGTCATGCGGCGAATCAAGGTCCGCCGATCCGCACGCGCAGTGACAATGTACCGCTGCCGCTTCAGGTTGCGGTTGACCAGCTCGTCAACCGGGTGGCCAGCCTTCCTGACCCGCGGAGCGTCGACTGGTTGGAATGCCCAGTGGTTGAGCTCGTTGGAGTTGCTGGTGGCCGATGGTCCCAGGCGTGGATCGATCGCCCCCTGGCGTATCCAGGTGATAATGTCCTCGACCTGCTGTTTTGAGAGCTGATCCTTTTTGTCAGGTGGCATCGTGAGCCTGTCGTCCTGGTAAGAAATTGCTTTCACGAGCAGGCTGGAGGAAGGATCGCCGGGAACAATGGCCGGGCCGGTTTTACCGCCACGTTTCCAGCCGGCCATGCTGTCAAGGCGGAGTTTTCCTTCCTGCTGGTCGCTTCCATGACACTCCTGGCAGTGATCGACTAGCAGAGGACGAATTCTCTTTTCGAAGAAACTCAGCCTGTCTTCGGCCAGGCTTGACCCTGGGCCCATGGCAAGAGTGAGAATTGCAAGTATCAGTGACCAGGTGATCTTCACGGGGAACTGCGTCCAGTCTTCAATCAGGAAAACACGGTGGCAAGTAAAATGGGATGCCGGTAGCCAGTTGCTGTTTTAGTCGTTATTGGCACAAGAACCAACTGTGTCTTGTCTTGCTGTCGCTGGTCGAAAAATGACCAGGTGACGAAACGACAGTGTACATGCCGTGCTTGCGGGGATTGTTCTGGTAGCAATTGTCCTGACGTTACAACCTCTTTCGACTGCGATCAGCAGTTATTCGACCGGACGAAATGTCGGGCCGAATTCGCTCAGGGCATCGTCGAGCTACCTGCCCTGCTGTGCCGTATTGATTCTTTCAAGCCTGGCGTGCCTCGTCGTGCTGGTATTCAAGGCTCTCTGACGACTGGCAGAATCGGCAAGAATGCTGGCCTGTAAAGGCTAACAGGTCCCCGCAGGACTCGCTTGGAAATGGAGCGAGTGAGAAACTGTCTGCAGGAAAGTGGTCAGGGGCGGATTTGAACCGCCGACACGTGGATTTTCAGTCCACTGCTCTACCAACTGAGCTACCTGACCGGGTGTGGTGACCGCTGCGAGAGCGGTCAGATGGCATAGGTTACACAAATCGTCCTTACAGGCAAGTCCACTGCACGAGGGGTAGCGTGGTAGGGAATCTGGACCTGCTCAAAAACGGCCCAGCCGGCCGCAACGGTCAACAGCCAGAGCGCCCTCCGCGTGGCTGCTCAAACTGTACGGTTGGGATCATCTCGATGGCACGTATTTTGGGCGATAACTATGGGTGAGGTAAGGATTTGTGTTGCTTGACACGCTGGCGGAAGACCGATACTATCAAAAAGCGGCGTACGGTTACGGGGGCAGTAGCTGGGGACGTCGTAATCGTTCCCCACAGGGCCTTATGCGGGCTTGCCTGGCATGACTTTCGAATGCCGGGATTGTCGGCGGTAATGATCTTCAAGTGGGACCAGTGAAGAGGAGAAGGTGATGAGTCGTTCAACGCCTCGTCGAGTGCGTGGTTTACGATCTTTGCTGTTGGCGGCGATGATCGTACCACTGCTTGCTGTGACTTTCCTGGCCCCACAGGTTTCGGCATACGAGCCAGACGATCCCGTGGTCCGCGCCATGACGGACAAGGCAGTTGCCTTTCTTCGTGCCTACAAAGCCAATTCCAGGGGTGGCGACCAGATGGGTCGTATCGGTGGCCGAGTGCTACGCGGCCTGGCGATCTACAAGTACATGGATGTCTACAGCATTCCCGGTGCCAAGAACGATTCGATCGTGTCAGCGGCGCTGGCAGAGTCCGTTCCCTGGGCAAGTGATCCTAAAAGCCTTGCCAGTGCTGAATTGGACAGCTGTTATGACCTGGCGGTGGTGGCAATCTTACTGCTGGAAGTCGATAGCAGCCTCTACCGGCCACAGATCCAGAATATCCTCAACGAGTTGGCGAATCGGCAGACCAAGAATGGTGCCTGGACCTATGTCAACGAACAGGACGGCAGCCACGCTGACACGTCACAGACCCAGTACGTCGTGCTGGCGCTCTGGACAGCACAGAAACAGGGATTTGATCTCGATAACGAATATGTTGCCTCCGCCTGCAACTGGCTGTTGCGTACGCAACACACCACAGGCAGCTGGGGCTACCACGGCGATGATCCCGGAACTTTCACACGCAAGGATCAGTCGATCAAGCTGGGTGGCAAGTCGAATTTTTCTGACGCACCGTCCGATGCAGCGTGTGGCATCAGTAGTCTTTACATCGCCGCAGGGATGCTGCAGTTTGTGAAGAACGAGCCTCCCAAGAAGCAGGAAGCCAAGAAAACGCTCGCCGGCGGCGCGGTTAAGCGGAAGGAGGACCCCGAGGCCAAGGGACTCAAGCCACTGACCAACAGCGTTCCTCGGCCTGTGCTGGAACAAGGCCTGCGGGACGGCGACAGCTGGTTCCAGCAGAACTATACGATGGAGAGCAAGGGCACCGACTGGCTCAACTCAACCAGTCCTCGTACCCGGACGATTCGCTGGCCCTATTACTATCTCTACGTGTTCGAGCGCTACAATACCTTCAAGGACCTGGCCGCTGGAATCGATCCCAAGAGCCCCAAGTGGTACAACGACGGCGTCACCTACCTGCGCGGCAAACAGCGTGATGATGGGTCCTGGGACATGGGCAAGGGTGGCCCGATGGCCAACACGAGTTTTTCCGTTTTCTTCCTGATTCGCAGCACACGCAAGAGTGTGGCCAAGTTCAATCAGGACACCCAGTTCCAGGGTGGCAAGGGACTGCCGAAGGATGTCGCCAATGCTCGACTTGACGGCGCCAGAGTGACCGGTGCACAGGTCAGCGGTGATATCGAAGCGATCATTGCCATGCTGGAAGACCCCAATGGCCCCAGTTTTGATTCCCGTGCCGAACTGCCGCCGGAATTGACGCTGGATTCTGACACGCAAAAGCGAAAGGCCCAGGTGGAAAGGCTCAAGGCCCTGGTGGGCGCCAAAAATTACAAGGCGAGGCGGATCGCAGTCCGCAACCTGGCACGCGCCGAAGGACTCGATGCCGTGCCACTGCTGCTCTATGCCCTCACCGATCCGGATGAGAGTGTCACGCGAGAGGCCCGCGACGCCTTGCGGTTCCTCAGTCGCCGCCTGAGTGGTTTTGGCTTGCCGGACAAAGCCAGCCCCGAGCAGAAGGCACTGGCATACGACAAGTGGTTGCAGTGGTATCGGAGTGTGCGACCAGAAGTCGACCTGGATGAGGTGATCATTAAACCCGAGGCCCCCTAGGACCTGCTGCCTGCTGGCGGGGCACCGAGAATAACGGGATGAGATCAAGGAACGAGCGATGGCAACGACGACCGGCAATGTACTTGGCCTGATCGAAGTCGAGGAGGGTGACCTGCTCAAGGTCTCCTCGTATGACCGCGTCGCCAGCCTGATCATCGCCATGAACGTTTTCATGGGGCTGGCTGTAGCCTTGATGCTGTTTATCTGGCTCAGCAGCATCATTCGTGAAGATATCGAGGCAGTCAAAGTCCTGATTCTTGAGCCGCGTGGTCGCGGCGATCATGCCAAGGGTTATGAGCGTGACGTGGAAGAACCAGGCGTGGAAGAGGTGATGGATTTTATCGAACCACAAATTGAAGAGACATTTGAGGCTGTTACCGATGCGGTAACAGCAAACGCAGCGTCGCTGGTGGCTCTCAATACAGGAGCGACCGCCACGGCACATGGTTCCGGCATGGGGGACAGTCGCGAGTCGGGGCCGGGCGGCGACGGAGACCTCGACGTCGTGCCGCGCGCCGAGAGATGGCGGATCAAGCTGACCGCACGCAGCGTGGATTCTTTTGCCAGGCTACTGGACCAGATGAAGATCGAAATTGGAGCACTCGGTGGAGGCGTCAGCACTGTCGATTACGCCTCCAATGTGTCGGGTACGGTCAAGAAGCGAGCGATCGAAGGGGGCAAGCACGAGCGGCGTCTGTTCTTTGCTCCCACCGACAAAGTCAGCGACACCTGGACGAGGCAGCTGCTGGGCAAAGGTGGTATCCAGACACAGGGCCGAGTGATCCTGCACTTTTACTCTCCCGAAGCTGAAACTCGCCTGCAAACGGCAGAGAATGCCGCGCTGCAGCGGGCCAGCAAGCGGCTGGACGAGGTTCGCCGCACCTACTTTTCTGTTCGTCAGAATGGCAGTGCTTTTGAGTTTGTCGTTGACAAGCAGGAGTTTCGCGCCCGCCCGAATTACTAGCGATTGCCAGCAGCCAGGGCCATTCCTGGGGACGTTTTTTTGCCACGCCTGACATGATAGGTCTGTTTTTATGAACCCCGTTTTTCTTGACACCGTTATCCGCTTCCAGTTGCTCGCTCAGGACGATGGTTCGGCATCAACGGACCGGATTTTCGACATGGTCGGAAATATCATCTACACCTGCCTGGCGCTGATCGCGCTCTGGGGTGCCTTTTGCGTTTTCATGGTCTGGCGACGTGTCGGTGCCAAACGATTCAAGCACGAGAGAGCACAGGATAAGTTCCTCGAAGAACTTGCCGTCCCGCTATCCCAAGGGGATTACGAAACAGCAGCTCAACTCTGCGAGCGAGATTCCCGAGCCATGGTTCAACTGGCATACCTGGCCATCGTCAACCGCGACCTTGGCTTCAGAGAAGTCCGCCAGCTGCTTGTCGACCGTTTTCAACGGGACGTACTGGCGGATCTCGAGAACCGAATGAGCTGGGTTAACACTGTCGTCAAGAGTGCTCCCATGATCGGACTGTTCGGCACGGTCATCGGTATGATGGGTGCCTTCGGTAAGCTCGCCAGCTCGGAATCTGTAGACGCGGGTGAGTTGGCCGGTAATATCATGGTCGCGCTGATTACCACCGCCAGCGGGCTGGCTATCGCCATTCCCCTGATCATGATCATGGCCAGCGTTAACATTCGCATCCGTCGTATGCAGGACCTGGTCGGTGCCGGTATCAACAGGTTCCTGGATATGTTCAGTGCCTCGCTTGGATCCCAGGATTAAACATGGCTGCCTCTGCTGCACAACCGACTAACAAGCAGGACGATAGCGGTCCGCTTGTACTGGCGCCAAGAAAACGGGGTGATGATGTCGAGATGGATATCACACCGATGATCGATATTACCTTTCTGCTGCTGATCTTCTTCCTCGTGGCGGCCAAGATGGATTCGCAGAAGGCGGTTGGCTTGCCCGATGCACGTGCCGGCAGTGCCGTGCTGGCAGACCAGGCTGTCACCGTGATCATTGAACCGAATGGATCCGACAGCGTGTTCGTCTCAGACGGCAGGGGGGTGCAGTTCTCCTCCGATGTGGAAACTCAGGAAGAGGAGATTGCCAGCTTTATCGAGGAACAACTTGATGGCGGAAAGCAATTCGTGCTGCTCAAGGCGGCCAAGGGGATCCGGCACAAGGAAGTCTCCCGGGTGGCCCAGGCGATCGGTCGGGCAGATGTTCCCTCACTTTACCTGGCAGTCAAACAACTCGAATGAGCTGGCTAGGGCATTCCCGCCCTGGCCGCAGCATGACCACATCCAACTCACGTAACCACAGCCAGTATGACTGACCACAACCAGATCGATGACAACCAGATCGTCTTTGCCAACCAGGTGTCGGACGAGGACGATGATCTGGACATGACACCGATGGTCGATGTGACTTTCCTGCTGCTGATCTTCTTCATCATGACCGCCACTTTCAGCCTGCAGAAATCACTTGAGGTGCCGACGCCACAACCGGAAGAAGCGTCCACCCAGGCGGTACCCCAGGATGTCGATGAGGACCCGGAGTTCCTGACCGTGGAAGTCGATGAGACAAACACTTTTTTCGTCTACATGCCTGGCGGGGGAGATCCTGAAGAAGCTCCCAGTATCGCCGAGTTGTACGTGAAGTTACGGCAGGCCCGGGATGATGCTGAGAAGCCGTTCAGCAAGCTGGTTGTACGTGCCCACGAGGATTGCCTGCATGAAAATGTCGTGGCAGCCTTGGATGCAGGCATGGTAATTGGGCTTGATGAAGTACAGTTGATGACGATCACCGGAGATGAATAGCGAGTTAGTTTTTCCCAGGAGAGTGTGCCCCGACCGAGTTGATGAGAGGCACCAGGATTATGAACGCCCAGCAGTTTGTTGATCACCTGAAAGAAAAATCCTTGCTTGAGGAGTCGATTCTCGAGCAACTGAGGCAGCTTATTGCGCAGATTGGTCGCGATGTTACTCCCGAGGAACTCGTCAAGTTGCTTGTCGAGGAGGGCCACCTGACGCGCTTCCAGGGGAGCAAGTTATTGTCCGACTTGCCAGCCATGGCTGAATCCCAGCAGGACGACGATTACGCGCTCAAGCATGACTCGCTCGATGGCGCCGAGTCGGTCAGCCCCAAGCGGGATCAGGCGCCCGAGGAGGAAGAACCGATCATCGATCTGACCGGCGAAGGCGCGCCGCTTGTCGAAGAGGAGGAGGAGATTGTTGATCTCGAGCAGGCGGTGGTGCCGGCCACGCCAGTCGCCGCCGCGCCAGATCCGCTGATGGACCCGCTCGCTACGCCCGCCAGTCAGCCAGCCGTAGCTGCCGATCCGAACGTTGCCGCGCCGCCGCCCGATGCCGAACCGATTACGGATGACCAGGCCCCCAGCACGTTGGCGGAACTGGCGGTCGAGAAGAGCCCCTGGGATACCAAGTTGATCGTGCTCGGCAGCGCCAGCTTCGGATTGATGGGGGTGCTTGGTTTTTTCCTCTACCTGTCGATCACCTCGCATCCACCCGCTGAAATGCTCTCGCGGGCCCAGACAGACTACAACGCCGGTTCCTATACCCAGTCGATCGGCAAGTACGAGGATTTTGTCAAACGCTACCCGCGGCACGACGACGCGTCGCTGGCCAGGGCGAGGATCGGTATGAGTAAGATCCTGCAGGTCGCCAGCACGCCCGACAAAGCGTTGGAACGCTGCCAGAAGATTCTGCCCGAGTTGCAGAAGGAAGAGAAGTTTAACCAGGTCCGGGATGAACTGGCCCTGCTGCTTCCGAATATCGTGGAGTCGTTTGTCGATGCTGCACTCAAATCGGGGGACCTGCAGGTCAAACAGACCAACCTGGATCTTTCCGTGGATGCGATGAAACTGGTCGATACCACCTCCTATATTCCTGCCAGCAGGAAGAAAGGTAATGCCGTGCTGGCGGCTCAGCTGGAGCGGATCAAGGAAAAAACGATCAGCCTGAATCGCCATATCGACCGGACCACCGAACTGAATGCCACGATCAAGGAAATGGAAGCGGCGTCCGGGCAGGGTAACACTCGCCGGGCCTTCAACGGCCGGCAGGATCTCTTGAGGGAATTCCCCGAACTGGAGAACGATGCCATCCTGCTCAATGCAGTCCTGAAGATTTCAGAGAGCGAGCAGCAGCTTGTCAAGGTTACTGCCACCAGTGAATTTGAGGTCTCTCAACAAGATCACCAGCTGGCCGCTGAAGATACAGTTGTCACATTTGTCACCAGCGGCGAGATCATCCCCACCGCCGGGCCGCACGTCGCATTTGTCCTGGCTGGTGGAAGTGTCTATGGCGTCGAGGTTCGATCGGGCAAGGTCCTGTGGCGACGGTTTGTTGGTTTTGAGACTATCATTCATCCTCGTGCCGTCTCTGCTGATCCTGCTGCCGACGCCCTCGTGGTCGACGGAAAGCGGCACGAACTATTGCGGCTGGACGCCCGCAGCGGGGCGCTCAAGTGGCGACTGGCGATCAATATGCCGTTCTCCAACCCGCTGCTGATAAACGGCCAGGCGGTTGTCAATACTCGGCCTGTGGCAGCGGATGACGCCAGCCAGATGTTGCGAGTGGATCTTCAGAGTGGTGCTGTGGCGGCGGCCATCAGCTTTCCCATGCAGGTCCAGGTGCCACCAGCCTATGATGTCGAGACAAACAGTTTTTTCCAGGTTGGTCAGCACAGTAATCTCTACGTCGTATCGGCTGAGTCCAATGTCTGTACGGACGTCCTGTACGCTAGCCACAGTGACGGCGGCGTTCAAGTCGGCCCCGTGGCGGCCGTCGGTTACGTCGTGATCTGCGAAAACGTGGAAGAGGATCGCAGCCTTGTCCGTATCTTTCAGACCGACAAAACGACCGGCAAAGTGAAGATCGCCCAGCGGCCGATCTCCCTGAAAGGGAAAGTCGTCGTACCTCCCATTCAGTACGATCGTCGCGTGCTGGTGGCAACCGACCTGGGGGAGATTCGGGTCTATGAGGTCGACCCCAATATCAGTCCCCCTGTGCAGGAAATGGCCGGCATCACTGCCTCCTTTACTGCACCAGTGATCCAGTTTCCGCTTGTCGACCAGGGGCAGCTCTGGATCGGTGGCAAACAATTCGCGCGTTATAAAATCCAGGCGGTGCTGGGTGAGTTGACGCTTGATTGGATTGACAATGACGGCGATGAATTCGTCGCGCCGCTACAACGGCATGATACGGTTGTCGTGCACACGCGCAAGCAGCAAGGGGCCACAGCATTCACAATTTCCGGTCAGCCATCCGCCGCACGCCGTCCAAGTTGGCAGACAGCGGTTGGTGGCACCGCCAGCGTGTCAGTGGACCAGCAGAATAACCAACTCAGCGTGCTGACGTCGCAGGCCGGGCTATTTCGCTTTGATACCCCACCGGCTGGATTGCAGTATCAGCTAGAGACAGTTCCCCAGGGTGTTGACCGCCAGGCTGCCTTTTCACGACCCGTTGAATTGGCACCCGGGCGCATCGTGATGATGGGGTCTTCCACGTCACGTTCTGTACTCTTCGCGGCCTCCGGTGATGGCGAGTCAGCCCAGCACGTTAGCCTGGAAGGCAGCCGCGGGCGGGCCTTTCCGGCAACCGCATTCGGTGGACAGTTGCTCGTCCCTTTTGATGATGGCGCGATTCGACTCTACCATATGCCTTCAGGTAGCCAGCAGGTGATGCCCTTTCAACCGAGCCTGCGGCCTGGCGAAAAGGTCGTCTGGTCAGCTCCCGCTGTGCATGCCGATCCGACACGCGGCTTCGTCGTGATGCGAGACAATCAACAGCTGTTTGGGGTCCAGGTCCAACAACAGCCGCGGCAACACCTGGCGATGACCGTGACCAAGCCCCTGCGAGATACCGTCTATCCCCAGATGGCTGCACTCGGAGATCACCTCTACGCAGTAACTCGCGGCGAGCATAACGATGTGCTGCTGGCATACGACTGGGAGACCCTGGAAGAAGTCGCTCAGTGGGATGTCGACAGACGCGTGATCTGGGGGCCATGGCGAGTCGATAATCGCCTGCTGCTGCTGACAGACAACGGCAAGCTCTGTTGCCTGCAACCCTCCACGCAGATCGAGCTGCTGGTGCTCACCAGCATGCTGAATGGAATTGGCCGACAGCATGTCTTTTCCTGGCAGGCGGATGTCAAGAGTCGCCAGATTGCCAGTCAACCGCTGGCCTACGAGGGGGACTTTTTTCTTGTGTCGCTGTCAGGAAGTATCTGGCGGATCGCGGGAGATTCAGGCGAGGTCGTTGCCCGCCAGAAAATGCGTGAACCACTGCAGGGCCGGCCGGCCGTGTTTGCCGATCGGCTCTGGCTGTCCGGTCCGGATGGGGCCATTCATGTGATCCCGGTACCACAGAGACAGGGAGGTAGCGGCTGATGACGGCTCGCAGTGGAAAGTACCGACTGCCGCTTCGGCGGCTGCTCACCGGCTGCCTGGTCCTCGTCACCGGGCTGCTGCTGACGACAGATCTGCAGGCGCAACAGATTTATGACGAGCTGGCCCGCCGGACTCCCTATGACCTGGTCGTGATCAAGGTCGACGAACAAACAACCGAAGCGATTGAGATTGAGCCCCTGCCCTTTCCGAACCGGAAAGTGCCAGCTTTTAAGCGAGGGGACGTCATTGAGATCCACTTGCTGGATGATCCTGACGAGATCTACGAAGTGACCTGGAAGGATGTTGCCAGCCTGCAGTTGTTCGAAGAGATTCTCGTCGGCGAAGTAAGCCAGCTGGTGGCAGAGGGGAAACTCGATGATGCATTCGAGTACTTTACATTCCTCAATCGGAAGTACCCGGAAGCCCCGGGCCTCGATGAGACATTGCACCGTTACCTCTATCTCAGTGCCCAGAAGTGGTTTGGCGAGGCTCGCTTCCTCGAAGCACTGTCGCTGCTGGAAGAACTTTACGGTCGGAACGCAACATTCGATCTGGACGGCAATGGTAGTACGGTGGCGCGGGCGATCGACGCAGCGGCTGCAAAGATCCTCAATGACTATATCGAGGCTGGCAAGACGCTGATGGCGGGTCAGCTGATGGACCGCCTGTTGCGAACGTATGGTGCAGACGAGCTGCCGTCCGTGCAGGGCGCCGCCAACCTCTTGAACCAGATGGCCGTTGGCAAACGTGACGAGGCTCGCCAGTTGATGCTGGATGGCAAGCTGCGTGAAGCGCAGCGATTAAGTCGCCAGATGCTGGAGATATTCCCGCGTGTGCAGGGAGGCCGTGAGCTGGCCGTCGAAATCGCCCGCCGATATCCACTTGTTCTGGTCGGTGTTACCGAGCGGGCCCTGTCTGCAGATCGTGGTCGCATCGATAACTGGTCCACTCGCCGAGCGGGATACCTGGTCCGACGTACCATCCTGGAGTACCAGGGGCCAGGTCCCGAAAAGGGCGATTACCAGTTTCCGATGGGGACCATTCGCCAGTCCAATGACCGCCGCAGCCTGATTTTGTCCATCAACCCGGCACAGATCGCCGAGCAACATCAGACCGATGGATACCGCGTGGCTGAAAAATTGCTGGACATGGCTGATCCCCAGCACCCAACCTATAACACCCAGTGGGCCAGCTTGCTGTCGCATGTCGACGTTGAACATGTGTATGGTCTGCAAGTTCATTTTCGCCGGCCGCATGTACTGCCCGAGGCACTCTTGCAGGTCTTCATCGATCAAAATCTAGCCGAGGACGATCCCAGCCGGATTGATGGCCCCTTCGTTGTTTCCAGTGAAGATGAAGTTGCCACACGATTCCAGAGCAACGGCAATAACCGTTTCCCCTACGTTCCGCCGAATCCAAATACCGTTCCGCCAGCAGAAATCGTCGAACATCTGTATGAGGATACGGAGAAGGCGATCCGTGCCCTCAAGTCGGGTGAAGTTGACGTGCTTGATCACCTCTTGCCACCCGATGCCATTGCCCTCTCAGCAGACCCGCTGATCCGGGTCCATCGATATGCCTTGCCGACCGTGCATATGCTGATACCCAATGTCCAGCATGAACACATGCAGAACGAGCTGGTCCGCAAGGCAATTGCCTTCGGCATCCGTCGCGATGTGATCCTCGATGACGTCTTGTTGCGGGGCCACCGATCTGTTGGCTGTCGCTTGATCAGCGGGCCTTTTGCCGCCGGTATGTCACGATCTGACCCGCTCTCCTATGCCTATGACCAGTCAATTCAACCGCGTCAGTACTCTCCTCGCCTGGCTGTCACGCTGTTCACGTTGGCCCAGCGACGGATGAAGGAAGCTGCCGAAAAGAAGGACGAGGAGTTCGAGGGGATTCCAGCCCTGGTGCTCGCTCATCCGGCTACTGAAGCAGCTCGGAATGTCTGCAAGGCCATCGAGTTCCATCTGAATTTCATCAAGATCGAAATCTCGCTGAAGGAACTGCCGCCAGGAGAAACGCTGGACGACAGTGGTGAATATGACCTCTTGTATTGCCAGCTGGCGATGTGGGAGCCGATTGTCGATGCCGGCAAGTTGCTCGGCAGTGAGGGGCTGGCTGCTGTCAGCGATGACCATGTGAACCGTTCCCTGCAGTGGCTTGAATCAGCCATGCGTTGGCAGGAAGTTCGCAGCCGCGTGCGAAACCTACACCGTGTCTGCCATGACAAAGTGACCGTGATCCCACTCTGGCAAATGACCGATTTCTATGCCCACCATTCCGGTATCCGCCTGAACCCCAAGCCGCCAGTCTCACTCTACCAGGGAGTGCAGCGGTGGCAGCTGGCGCCGGACCTGCCCTGAGCCATCAACGATTGAGAAACCGAGTGTAAACCACGATGAATAACAACGGCCTGCTAACGGGATCGATACGACCGCGACAGTCGCGGCGATCCAGCCTGCTGCGCCGTGCTCTTGTGCTGACCCTCTGCTGGCTGGGCTTCGTTACAGCAGGAGTGAAAGCCAGTGCGCAGGACACCTGGTTGTTTTCGCCCTACCGGGTCAACGTCTGGATCGCACATGGCCCCAGTGTCCGAATTACATCCATTCACCGCCGTGCCGCTCGGCAGGTGTTGAATACTCGTGTGTCTGCCTGGGCCAAATCGACCTGGGATATGAAGATCTGGGATATTGATCTCAACAGGAAGGTACCAGCCGGGCTGCGGGCGGACATTGCGCTGCATCCGGAGGATATCACAGCCAGCCAGATCCAGGCGACCGGCAGCAGCGCCGCCGCTGTGCTGAAACAGGACAAGTTGCTGGTGGTTTCCGTGCTTGACGAGGGGCTCAGTATCCTTGTGCGAGTCAGGGAATTGGACTGTCGAGCTCTCAGTTGGAGCCGCATGGTTGAGCGGCGCTTTGAGAGTCCCCAGCAACTCGGAGACCAACTGTTCTCAGCTGTGGCTGAAGCCTTCTCACCCGTCGTTCGCTTTTCCTCTTTTCGTACGATTTTCTACACCAGCGAAGCGGGCCAGGAAAAAAGCCGTGAAGTCATGATTGGTACAGTGCGAGCAGCCGGATTGATGTACATACCAAAAGATCAAGGTAGCACGCCGACAGTCGCAGATGATGCAGGAGATGCAGGAGATGCAGGAGATGATGGCGAGACCGGTATCTTGCTGGGTGGTGGTGGCAGCCGCTCGGGGATCGGTATCACCGCTCCGTTGACCGAGGAATTCGAACTGGATCGGAGTCTGCCGACCTATATCGGGCCAGCGGATGTGTTGCGAGTCGTTGTGCGACGTAACGACCGATATGGAAAACCGCTCAAGGATGGCATCACCGAGGTTGTGGCAACCTACATGTTTGTGCAAAAGCTGGCGCCGACTGGTGACCTCGAATGCAAACTTTATGCCACGGGCAGTTCAGCAAAGAACCCGGCCAGGGCTCGATCGAGTTCCCGTACACACAAGTATGGTCTGCTGGTGCGTCCCACGGCTGACAAGACAGACTTGCGTCTCGTCGATCGTGACCAGCCGGACCGCGGCCTGGGCGGATACACGGTCTTCTCCAAGACGCCGCAATTCCCCGACGATGCGAATTTTCACATCGAAGAGGGGGATCCCCGCACCGTCGGCCAGACCGACTGGCGCGGTGTCGTCGAGGTCGATCGATTGCAGACGCCGCTGCGAATCCTCTATGTCCGCAACGGCCAACAAATGCTGGCCCGTGTGCCGGTGGTGGCCGGGCTCAACGAAGTGCACACAGCGCTTTTGCCGAGTGACGATTTGCGGCTGCAAGTGGAGTCGTTCATTGTTGGCTTCCAGCTGACAGTGATGGACCTCGTGATTCAAAGACTGGTACTGTCAACTCGTATCAAAGCCAAGCTGAAGGACCAGAAGCCGGCCGAGGCGCGGGAGATCTATGCCAAGTTCACGTCGCTACAAAGCAAGGAAGACCTGGTGAAAATGCTCGACGACCGCAAGCGAGATTTTACCGGTGGTACGCTGGACAAGTGGAGTCGGCAGAAGATAGACGGGCTGTTTTCCCGCACTCGAGCGCTGATGGACAATTACCTGGATGCCAACCTGGATGCCGAGCTGCTGCGGACTGTGCCACAGACCGATGGCGAAGCAGGTGGTGGCTAGTCAGTCGTCAGCCAACGGCGTCCAGCAGCTTAGAAGATCGCGCCCAGGCAAAGTCCAAACAAGATCCCCACCAGGCCACCGACGCCCAGTGCCGCAGCGACCATAACGGTGACTCGGGTGTCGTCCCAGAGCGATGCAGGTTCCGCTTCGACACCACTCATCGGTGGAGGCGGAATGGAGCCCGGTTCGGATTGCTGCGTGTCCTGCCCCGACATCTGGGACGATCTTGTCACCTGGGCCAGTGCATCATCGAGTGGCAGCACCAGGTCGTCGTCCAGAATCTGCTCTTCTTGGCCTGGCAGCGGAGGGACTGACCAGGGGCTTTGAACCATCGGTGCCGTCGGTATCGAGACCAGGTCGTCGGCAAACGCTTCCAGTCGCTTGGCAACTTCGACTGCTGAGCCGATCCGTTTACTAGGTTCCTTTTCCATCATGTCGGCGATAACTTCGACAAATTCCTCGGTCACGTGTGAGTTGAAGCGACGAGGATGCCAGGGATGGTCGTGCAGGTGGCGGTGCGCCTTGTCATTTGTGGAGCCACCAGGAAAGGGAACCTTGCCGGTGACCGCATAGTAGAGTGTGCAACCAAGACTATAGATGTCGCTGCTCGGTGTAATCGAATTCGGAGTGCGGATCTGTTCTGGCGAGAGATAGTCCGCCGTGCCGACGATCTTGCCGCTTCGCGGATCGTCCTCGGTTGCGTCCATGAAGCCGGCCAGACCAAGGTCGGAAACCTTGGCAAGCCCCTCGGGCGTCACCATGATATTTCCAGGCTTGACATCGCGATGAATCAGGTTCTTATCGTGGGCATAAGCCAGGCCACGAGCAGCCTGCATGATGATACTGGCCGCCTGACGGACGCTCAGTGGCCCATGAGTTCGAACCAGTCTCCGCAGGTCTGTACCGGCGACGAATTCCGTTACCAGGAAATGGACATCGCCATCGTGGCCCGCATCATGGGCACGAACCAGATGAGGATGATCCAGCTGGGCTTGAGTGCGGATCTCGCGAATGAAATTGGCAATTGCATAAGGTGTCGACTTGTCGACCGGTAACACCTTGACGGCAACTTCCCGACCCATCACCTCGTGGGTAGCTTTGAAAACCTGGCCCATGCCCCCCTGCCCCAGCCAGTCGGCGATGATGTAGGGACCCAGAGTAAACTTGGTGCGACCACCCAATATCTGGTCTGCCTGGTAGCGGGACAGGACCTGCGATTCGACCAGCTGGTCAGCAACGAAATGAGCCTGTTCGTCGTCAGCCAGGCCGGCAGCAATTCCGCCACCGGCAAGTCCGTTTTCAGCCTGCTGCAGCTCGTCGTGGCTGACGAGGCTGCTCAGCAGGGCAGCCTGGTGGAATGATTCAGTCTTGGACTTGGCCATCTGTGATGTGAACGTCGCAGGCAGAGGATGTAAGGCACAGTGAGGCTGCCAGGCTTAGGCCAGCAGAAGCTCAGTGGCTACCTTTATTGTCTCCAGCAGTTTGGCTTCTCACAACTGAGGAGCGGAATTTTCCCAGTGTCGCTGTTGCAGGAACTGGTCCAGCAAATCCATCGGCAAGCCTACCACATTGGATTCGCTGCCCTCCAGGATCTGGATCCACTCGAGACGATCCTGGAAGCCAAAGCCGCCCGCTTTGCCTTGCCACTGGCCAGTTGCCAAATAGTTCTCGATCTGTTCGTCCCTGAGCAAGTCCATCTGCAGGGTTGTCTTGGCTACTGCTGTCCGTCGAGTGTCACTGGGGCGATGCCAGAGGCAGATGCCGGTGAGCACGGAATGGCGCTGGCCGCGCATCAACCGCAGCATGCGGCGGGCATCGTCCTGGTCGAGGGGTTTTCCAAGCAGCTGCTGCTGGCAACAGGCGACAGTGTCACAGCCAATCACGAGCCCGTCGCTGATCCGCGCGGCAACGTCAGCGGCCTTGCGCAGGGCCAGTTGTTGAACGAGTTGGTCGAACGGCCCATCAAAGCTGAAGTCGGCTTCCGCAGCCGGATCCGGATGGATTACCTCAAAATGATAACCGGCGGATCGCATCAGCTGCTCTCGGCGCGGCGACTGGCTGGCCAAAACCAGTCGCGGGTAGTTTTCAAGTGAGGATTGGTTTGTCATGGTTAACAGCGACGCGACTGAGTTTCTTCGAAGGTCCAGCGAACGTGACCAGTGCACCCTTTCCTGTCCTCTATGAGGATAACCACCTGCTGGTGGTCAACAAACCAGCCATGCTGGTCACGATGGGAGCTGCGCCAGAAAAACCGAGTTTGCTGCAGCAGGCTCGCGACTATATCGGCCACAAGTACCAGAAGCCGGGTAAGGTCTACCTGGGGATTGTGAGCAGGCTGGATGCTCCGGTCAGCGGCGTGGTCGTGATTGCTCGGACCTCTAAGGCAGCGGCACGTTTGAACGAACAGTTCCGCGATCGGACCGTCAAAAAAGAGTACTGGGCGCTGGTCGAGGATATTCCACAGCCTGACAACGGACTGTGGACGGACTGGCTGGTGCACCACGAACGCCATCGCAAGGTGCTGGCAGTTGAGCGGGAGCAGTCGGACGCGAAACAGGCAGTCCTGGAATACCAGTTGGTAGGGCGTTGGGGGCGATTCCAGTGCCTGAAGATTTCCCCGCAGACTGGGCGGAAGCACCAGATCCGGGTTCAGTTGTCAGCACGTGGTTTGCCGATTGTGGGCGATCGCAAGTATGACAGTGGCGTGGCGTTTCCTGACGGCATTGCGTTGCATGCCCGCGGATTGGCGTTTGAGCATCCGGTGGGGAGTGAGCCGATGAAATTCGAGTTAGAGCCGCCAGCGTCGTGGGAACAGGCGAAGGGTTGATGCTTGCAGGGCCCCGGCCGCGTCTGTCAGGGTGTGGCAAACGATTGTGCCGAACGGGGTCGGACAGCGCAAAAAAAACCCCGCCTGGCTGATTGCTCAACCAAGCGGGGTTTTCGCTTGTAATAATCCCGGCGATACCTACTTTCGCACTTTTGGCACTATCATCGGCTCGAAAAGCTTAACTACTGTGTTCGGTATGGATACAGGTGTTGCCTTTTCGATATAGTCACCGGGAAGTGACAGGCCGTGCGGCGAAGCACGACCTGCCCATTCGGTGTTGCGTGCCTGGCGGACGCTGACGATCGACGGTTAAGTCGAAGGCCAGCGAGCCAGGATTGATGGCGCGATCATATCAAGTCTGAAATCGTGCTTTGGGCAACTTGAACAACGTACATCTGGGAACGTTGAATTAAAGTGACCAAGCAATCGTCCGTTAGTACCGGTTAGCTGAACGTATTACTACGCTTACACATCCGGCCTATCAACCTGGTCGTCTTCCAGGGGACTTCACTGCGATTGCAGAACGAAACCTAATCTCGGAGCGGGCTTCACGCTTAGATGCTTTCAGCGTTTATCCTTTCCGTAGTTAGCTATCCAGCCGTGCCGCTAGCGCGACAACTGGTACACCAGAGCTACGTCCTTCCAAATCCTCTCGTACTAAAGAAGAATCTCCTCAAGTTTCATGCGCCCACGGCAGATAGGGACCGACCTGTCTCACGACGGTCTGAACCCAGCTCACGTACCACTTTCATTGGCGAACAGCCAAACCCTTGGGAGCTTCTTCACCCCCAGGATGTGATGAGCCGACATCGAGGTGCCAAACCGCCACGCCGCTATGGACGCTCGGTGGCGATAAGCCTGTTATCCCCGGAGTACCTTTTATCTGATGAGCGATGGCCCTTCCATACGGAACCACCGGATCACTAAGACCTACTTTCGTATCTGCTCGACTGATGAGTCTCGCAGTTAAGCACCCTTCTACCTTTGCGCTCTACGCCTGATTGCCAACCAGGCTGAGGGTACCATTGCACTCCTCCGTTACTCTTTGGGAGGAGACCGCCCCAGTCAAACTGCCCAACTGACACTGTCCTTTGCCAGGATTCACTGGATCAAAGTTAGAACTAAAGCATACCTAGGGTGGTATTTCAAGGACGGCTCCACGACAGCTAGCGCTGCCGGTTCAAAGCCTCCCACCTATCCTACACAAGACATACCTCAGCCCAATATCAGCCTACAGTAAAGGTTCACGGGGTCTTTCCGTCTAACCGCGGGTACGTGGCATCTTCACCACGACTACAATTTCACCGGGTCGGTGGTTGAGACAGTGCTCCTGTCGTTACGCCTTTCATGCAGGTCGGAACTTACCCGACAAGGAACTTCGCTACCTTAGGACCGTCATAGTTACGGCCGCCGTTTACCGGGGCTTCAGTCGCCAGCTTCTCTCCGAAGAGATAACCGTCTTCCTTAACCTACCGGCACCGGGCAGGCGTCAGACTCTATACATCCTCTTGCGAGTTAGCAGAGTCCTGTGTTTTTGATAAACAGTCGCAGGAGCCGATTTACTGTGGCCCCCAGCAGCTTGCACCACCAGGGGCACCCCTTCTCGCGAACTTACGGGGCAATTTTGCAGAGTTCCTTAACCACCGTTCTCCCGAGCGCCTTGGTCTACTCGACCCGCCTACCTGTGTCAGTTTTAGTACGGTCACAGATGCTTCAACCCTTAGAAGCTTTTCTTGGACGTCCTTCCAATGAGATACCTAGATAGGTCCGACGATGCCTTGAATTATGAGGGCGGATTTTCCTATCCCTCCATCTTGGCACAATCGCGTAGCACTACTAAACGCTACTACATCTTTCGGACGCCGTCACTCCATCGGTCCACACCGTGGCGCAGGAATATTGACCTGCTATCCATCGTCTACGCCTTTCGGCCTCGACTTAGGCACCGGCTAACCCTGGGCGGAATTGCCTTCCCCAGGAAACCTTAGGCTTTTGGCGAGCAGGATTCTCACCTGCTTTATCGTTACTCATTCCGGCATAATCACCTGTACACCCCGAAACCGCTCCTTTCGGTGCGGCATGTATCTGGTGTACAGCGCTCTCCTACCACTCCATTCACCCGAAGGTGAATGCAATCCATAGCTTCGGTGGATTACTTACTCCCGTTCATTATCGGCGCAGAGTTGCTCGACCAGTAAGCTGTTACGCACTTTTTAAATGGTGGCTGCTTCTAAGCCAACATCCTGGCTGTCTCAGCAACTCAACTTCCTTAGTGACTAAGTAACCCTTCGGGACCTTAGCTGATGGTCTGGGTTGTTTCCCTCTTGACCGCGAAGCTTATCCCCCGCGGACTGACTCCCGAGATAGTCGTACTGGTATTCGGAGTTTGGTTCGGTGGAGTACCCCGGGAAGGGCCTCCATCCGATTCAGTATCTCTACCCCCAGTACGTAGTTGCTCGAGGCTATCCCTAAAGATATTTCGGAGAGAACGAGCTATCTCTGCGTTTGATTAGACTTTCACTCCTCCTCACAGGTCATCCCCTAGGTTTTCAACCCTAGTGGGTTCGGTCCTCCACGCGGTTTAACCCGCGCTTCAACCTGCCCATGAGTAGATCACGCAGTTTCGCGTCTACCACCTACGACAATATCGCCCTATTCAGACTCGGTTTCCCTCTGGCTGTGGCCCGTAAGGCCTTCACCGTGCCGCAAACGGTAACTCGCCGGATCATTATGCAAAAGGCACGCCGTCACACGGGAATGAACAAGTTCACTCCATCGTGCTCCGACCGCTTGTAAGCGTACGGTTTCAGGTTCAGTACCTCCCCTAAACGGGGGTCTTCCCACCTTTCAGTCACCCTACTGAGTTCGCTATCGGTCATTAGGTAGTATTTAGCCTTACGGGATGGTCCCCGTAGATTCAGTCGGGGTTCCACGTGACCCGACCTACTCAGGAACTCCTCGAGAGCCAACTCCACTTTCGTATACGGGACTTTCACCCTCTATGGATTACGGCTTTCCAACCTCTTTCTACTAGTGGGTCAGTTTGTAACTCTCATGTGAGAAGCCCTACAACCCCGCAGAGGAAAACCTCCACGGTTTGGGCATGTTCCCGTTTCGCTCGCCGCTACTCAGGGAATCGATTTTTCTTTCTTCTCCTCCGGTTACTTAGATGTTTCAGTTCACCGGGTTCGCTAAGGCACCCCTGGATCAACGCTTGTTTGACAGCTCCCCAAGGCTTTTCGCAGTCTTCCACGCCTATAATAGCCTCCTAATGCCAAGGCATCCCCCGTACGCCCTTAGTAGCTTGGCCACAATAATTCAACGTTCCACCGGCCACTTCGCTCACGCCTAAACGTCAGTTCCGTGACCAGGTCGAACTCAAAAAATAAGCCGCTACCAGTTTGTAACGATGTCCAGTTGCCAGTCAAGCTGCCGCTTGCCGCCCATCATCGATCCACCCACGTTGGATGTCACTCTGATAAACAAACAATCAGCCGCTTGCCTGATGCTCTTCATTCAGACACTCGAAATTCGAAATTGATGCTTCTTGTGAAAGCAAAGCTAGGCTTCGCCTCCACGAAGATGCCATCGACACGCATACCGAATTGTCAAAGATCACATCGTTTGCCGTCGTGCATGACGACGACGACCAACGCCTGATGAACAGGAGCCAACTTCCAGACACTCTCAAGCGACTGGAAACTCGCTCCTGGCCACCACTTACGTCACATGCTTCAGTTCCTGAATCAGCGACAAGTATCCAAGTCTATGAATGGCCCCTATGACTGTCAACAGGGAGGATGCCCTTCTGATGCAGTTCCAGCAAAATAATCACGGGCCACCATGAATGGAGCTGGACGGAATCCTGGCTTCCGCTGGTAGTTGCTTATCGATGCCAGGCAGATCGTTAGGCGTGTAGTTCCCGAATCGGTTTGGCGTCGGTGATCGTCTGGATCAGCTCCTTCGGTAGGCCGGCAACAAGGCGGGCTTGCGGGCCATCAAAGAGGGTTTGCATGATGGTGGCATTCAAGTGCTCGGGACCGTAAAGGTCGCTGGTCGCCTCACCGCCATGGGCATCGGTCTGGCCGACGATTTTTCCCATTTGCAAACCCCCGCCGGCCACCAGCAGCGGGGTGAGCCGGGCCCAGTGTCCGGTGCCACCATTCTTTTGCTTGCCGGGTGAACGTCCCATTTCACTGCTGATCACCAGCAGGATGTCGTCACTCAGTCCGCGTTGATGGACATCCTCCAGGAAGGCGGCGACCGCATGGTCGACTTGTGCTCCCAGGACCGGCATCGCCTTGGCATGGGAGGGGTTGTTCCCATCGTTATGGAAATCCCAGCAGGCGTCATGGACGGTCACGAAACCACAGCCTGCCTCGCAAAGGCGGCGTGCCAGTAGCAGTTGCTTGCCTAGCAGGTTGGTGATCCGTGACTGGTTCACCTTGTTCTCGTAGAGTCGCCCTCCCTTGTGCCATTGCCGCATGTCAAAGAGTGAACTGGTGTCATAGCGGGCAATCGTCTGGGGGTCTTCTTTGGAAAGGTCAAAGGCATCGGCAATCCCGCCCAGCAGGACATCGACGGCCTGTTGTTCCGCGGCCGTGGCCGAATCGAGATCGGTGGTGTTGTCAAAACGTCGCTTGAGCAGATCCAGTTGTGCCAGCAGTGCCCGGCGATCGTTGAAACGATGCTTGGGCAACGAGAGTGTCAGGCTTTCGGCCAGTCCCTTGCCACCATCAAGGAGCAGCCCCTGGTAGGCGCCGCCGTATTCGCCAGCCCGCGTGTAATTCTTACGGATGTAGTCGTAACGGAAGGGACCGGTCGGTGTTCCCAGTTTCAAGTCGGGATCGATTTGCTCTGGCAGCAGGACGGTGTGGCTGGGCATCGCTGTGACCGGGTGGTTGGTTCCGTAGAGCCGGGCGTACTGGGCTCCCATCACCGCGCCGGAGCCATGTTTCCCGGAGAGGACCGGCAGTTGGTTGTGGCCACCGTCTCCCGAGTGGAAACTGCGGACGATTGACAGCTTGTCTGTATGGCGGGCCAGGCGACCGAAGGTCCCTCCGAACTGGGTTCCCGGGATATCGGTTTGGACGGCGCCCGTACAGCAGCGGACATTATCGGGGGCTTCCATCTTGGGGTCCCACATTTCATTTTGCGGGGGACCACCCTGAAGGAAGAGGAAGACGACCGACTTGTTCTTGATGTAGTTGCGTTCCCGGGCCAGCGATTGCTGCCGGAGGAGGTTGGGGAGCGTGAAGCTGCTGGCCCCGAGGGCGCCGATCTGCAGGAAACGTCGCCGGGACAAGGGGCTGGTTGCTCGCTGGCTGTCAACAATGGTGAGCATTTCATCTTCTCCTGTTGGGAAGCTGCACACTACCTGTTATCGGGAATTTGGCAGGAGGATGAATCAGCATTCTAGGAGAAAAACAGTTCTGCGCCCTGACCGGCGAGCCATCTGCTAGTTAGGCCGCTTCCTGATCCAGCAAGAAACGAAACAAGCCGCTGCCAAGCAACGGCTTATGCCTCGCGATGCGACCGGTTGCCTTTTGCTGCAACCGGCCGAAGTGGAGCTGGACGGACTTGAACCGACGACCCCCGCGTTGCAAACGCGATGCTCTCCCAACTGAGCTACAGCCCCCTTCTTTCTCCTCATCAAACGTCCCGAACGCGCCTCCCAACGCCGCCCCGGAACTCAACAAAAATGACCGTGTACTCCAAGTGGGCGTACGAAGATTCGAACTTCGGACCTCGTCGTTATCAGCGACGCGCTCTAACCAACTGAGCTATACGCCCTTCCCCTACACCAGAAAGAACTGGCTGTGAAGACACGTATTCTATGCAGTCTGCCGATCCTGTCAAACCACCGCCGCGACCAAGATGAGAACAAGAATTCTTGCCAGATTGAGTGCTCTTTCGCCCGCCGATCGCCGACCCTTCACTGATGACACAAGGTTGTCGGCGCCCAGACGCTCCAGACAACCTCTGGCACTGCCCGTGACCGCACCCCGATCGGAGAGAGTTGATGAAGTTGGCATACTCCCGTCTCCATTCCAGATGGCTCCCGCAACTGGCACTCCTGCTGGCCGTCGCACTAGCCAGCGACACCATCCCAGCTGCCCTCGCCGCTAACCCCCAGGTGGCTGACGCGCTGAAGCTCAAACCAGTCCAGCCCGGTGTCGACTACGTACGACCAACCGCAGCCGACGCACAGCAAAGTAGCTTCACCGCCGAGACGATCCCGGACGGTGTCGGATGGTTCCTGCGCTCGGCGCAAGGTCAGCTGATGCGGCGCTTCGTCGATACCAACATGGATAAGAAAGTCGACCTCTGGTGCTACTATAAGGATGGCGTCGAAGTCTATCGTGATATCGATAGTGACTTCGATGGCCTGGCCGACAATTACCGCTGGCTCGGTACCGCCGGTACCCGCTGGGGTGTCGACCGCAATGGTGACCAACGGATCGACAGCTGGAAGATAATCTCAGCTGCCGAAGTCTCGCAGGAACTCGTCGAGGCACTCCGAACCGCATCGCCCGAACGCTTTAATGCCCTGCTGGTGTCCGACGTGGATCTTCAGCAACTTGGTATCACAGGCCCGCTCGCCACACAGCTGAGTAAACTGGGGTCCGAATCCAGGTCAGGTTTTGCGGCGCTGGCAGAGAAACAGACGATGATTCAGCAGGCCACCCGCTGGACACATTTTGGAGCTGGTGTTCCAGGCCTGCTGCCCGCTGGGACGAATGGCATCCAAAATGACCTGATAGTGCTCGATAGCGCTGCCGCCGTTGTCGAAACAGGCGACCAGCACCAACAGCTGCTACTCGGTTCCCTCGTGCAAGTAGGAAAATGCTGGAAACTGATCGACATGCCACGACACCTGGCAGGTGCCGAACTGGCCGCCAGCTCCGGCTTCTTCTTCCAATCCACCATCGAGGCTGGAGCAAGTGGAAGCCAAAACGTTCCGATGGGACTGGGCGAAGAAGAGCAGATGCTGATGGTCCAGCTTGAGACGATTGACCGCCAACTGGCCGCTGCTACGACCAGCCAACAGAAAATGGCCCTGAACGAGCGACGCGCGGACCAAATGGAACAGCTCAGTCGCTTGGCTAAGTCTCAGGAACAGAAGAGTATCTGGATTCGACAGCTGGCTGACATAGTCAGCGCCGCTGCCCAGTCCGGCGAGTATCCCGGGGGTGTACAACGCCTGCAGAAAATCGCTCAACAGCTTAGCCAAAAACCAAGTGACCCTGACCTGGCGTACGTTACGATCCGCGCCATGTCGGCGTCCTATGGCCGCAGCCTGCAAGCCCCTGACGCAGATTACGAGAAGATCCAGCGAACCTGGATTGAGGATCTGGAGGGCTTTATCAGCCGTCATCCGACCAGCCCCGACACCAGCGAGGCGATTCTTCAATTGGCAATTTCACTGGAGTTTTCGGCCGAGCCGGCCCAGGCACTTGCCTGGTACCAGCAGATTATCACCAAGTTTTCCAAAACGCCCGTGGCAGAAAAATCCGCCGGAGCAGTCCGACGTTTGCAGTCCAAGGGGAAGCCGCTGGTGATTAGCGGTACAACTCTGGATGGAACACCGATGAGCCTGGCCGCCATGCGAGATAAGCATCGGGCTGTGGTTGTCCATTACTGGGCCAGTTGGTGCGGCCCCTGTAAGCAGGAGATGGCCGCCCTCAAACAACTCCAGGCAGAAATGGGCCCTGAATTGGGCCTGCTTGGTGTGAACCTCGATAGCGACCCAGCTGCAGCTCGAGAGGTAGTCCGAGGCATGGGCGCGAACTGGTCCCAGTTGTACGAAAAAGGTGCCATGGAGAGCCGTCTGGCGAACGAGATGGGGATCATTACGCTCCCCACGATGCTACTGCTGGACCGGCAAGGCAATGTGGTTGAACACGGAATCCATGTCTCGAGATTGCAGGATGCAATTCGGAACCTAAGGTAGATTTCAACCCGTTGTGAGCGGTAAGGGAGGCAAGCCAGGTTGGCCTTGAGGACCCCCAGGCCAACCCCAGAGGACCGTGGGGATCCGCACCTGAATTCGATTAAGCCCTTGCAGCAGTGCAGTTTAGCCCTTTGGATTCCGCACGCCGCCTAATCGCGCATTTCGGGAAGATCGGCAAAATCGAAAAAAACCTACCAGCCCGAATGATCGGAGGGCCGAAGAACTACTGTGAGTTGGTACTGCACTGCTCGACTATTGCGCTTCGCGCACCAATCGACGTGCGACCAACTTAACTCGCAGTGCAAACAGATTGCTTAGAGGAATAGGGATTCTGCTCGCTGAAAAGCAACGTGGTTGCTGCAGCAGGAAACCAGGACAGGTTTTGTTTCGCCAGGAGGGGAAACCATGAAACGTTTCTTGATTGGAATGGTCATCGTCGGACTCGCTTTCGCAGTACCGTTTTTGGTCCGTGCCGACGACCAGGGAATCGCGAAGAGCATCGTCCAGCAGCTCCAGCAGCATAAGGAAGCTGGTCGGCTCCGTGGCTTCGGGATTGATCTTCAGGTCGATAAGGGAAACGTCCTCTTGAGCGGCGAAATCGCCTCTCTTGAGCAAATGGACCTTGTTCTGTCCGCGGTCAATGAGACCGCCGGTGTTAAGAAAGTGGTCAACGAATTGACCGTCAAGCCAGTGGCGGCCTCCACTGCAACCGGTAATCCAATCCTGGATGGTGCCGACGGAGTGCTTGCAGCCGTTGAGAAGAATCTCACGACACAGCTGGCTGGTACCGTTGGAACCACCACTCCAGTCGAGAATGGCGTCAAGGGTCGTCGACCGGCGGCCCGCGTGGTGCGCAGCCAAACGACTGGCTCAGGTGTGCCCGCAGCTCCGGAAGCGGCAAAGATCCTTGAGCTGCCGGGCAAGGCCTTATCGAGTATCGAAAGTGCCCTTGGCGGCGCCCTCGGCGTAACGAACTCAACTAGGACCGAGACAAGTGAAGAATCGGGCGCAACAGCAAGGGCTCCGGCCGCTCGCGTTGTCCGAACAGCTCCGGCCGCAGGCGTGCAGCCGCAGGAACCACTTCCGATCACGCGTCAGCCGGCAGCCCGAGTTATACGGGCAACTGGTTCCGGCCAATCCAGCGGCATTCCCAACCTTCTTAAACCGGCACAGGCCGCGTTGGAGTCGATTGATGCCAAGCTCAATGAAGCTCTTGGTGGCGATGCCGCCGGTACCGAGAAGAAACCGGCCGCGACACTTCAAAATGAGAAGTCTTCGGACGGTGCGGGTACAGCACTGGAGAAGTTCGACGGCCTCGTGGATGCCGCTTTGGAATCCAATCCGACTGAGGCTGCGAGTCGCGCTCCGACATCCGCGCTAGGCGACCTGCCGACATATTCTCCTATTCGCCAGGCCTCAAATGAAGAGCCTTTGGTGGACAAGCCAGTGGCTGAGGAAAATACCGGGCTGTTTGGCGGCATAAATGACCTTTTGGACGAAGTAGGCACGGCTGGAGCCGAACAGCCAGCTGCCAGGATCATCCCAGCGATCACGCCGCGGCCTGCCGCAATCGTGGTTACCGTTGAACCGTCAGAGACTGCACCGCAAGCGACCAGCGGAGGCTTTGATCCGCTGGCTGGCATCGGACGGATTACAGACGGCATTGGTGCCGGTGCAGCGAAAATTCTCAACGGTGGTGCCAAGGGATCGGTGAACGGTTCTGGAACGGGATTACTGGGCCAGCTGAATGATTCGGTCAACGAATTGCTTGGGTTCGGTGGTGAGCCAAACAGCACGCCGACCGCCAGGGTCGTTCGTGAAGGGGCAACGCCGACAGTGTCTGAGACGATTCGCAACCAGGTAGCCGGCGCGTTTACCGAGGAAACGGTCGTTCCGGTGGGCAACGAGGCCGAAATCACTGGCGCAAGTGACACTGAAATCGCCA
>Ga0209402_10000113_pt1 | contig 97078 bp, 119 predicted proteins | sample ArcticOcean_MG_C_3_FD_187437 | JGI IMG/M metagenome (GOLD analysis project Ga0209402, IMG submission 187437) | Marine microbial communities from western Arctic Ocean - ArcticOcean_MG_CB8_126 (SPAdes) (version 2) | ecosystem: Environmental > Aquatic > Marine > Oceanic | place: Arctic Ocean...
AAATGTTTGTATGGAATACCTAAAAAAGATTTACAGATATCCCCCGCACATTGTGTTGGGTGCGATAGTCAAGAAATAGAGTCTTCATTTGAAGAACTCGATGCCTTTTCATTTGGCGAAGTTGAATCGGTAGCTCGAATTGAATTTGAGTGTGCAAGTTGCGGCCTTAAATGGGGTGCCTTGAGCCTAGTATGAACGGGAGAAATTAAAATGTTAGACAGAGCGCATGAAGAAAAAATTTTAAACCAGCATTGTATGGATGCGAACGTATCGCCTAGTCAGTACGTAACGATGCAAGTTGCAGCGCGGTATTTAGGTGTATCGGTAAGGCAAGCGCGGCATCTCTGCAAGAATGGACATATTGGAATTAAGTATGGACAACGTACTTGGATAATTACACGTGATGAAATTATCGAGTTCAAACCTAAAAAACCCGCGCTTGGAAGACCGCGTAAGAAAATTATTGAGGAATAAAAATGTCTAGTCCTTCGTACCACGTGAAGTGTGCATATCGTGTCTTTTCTAAAATTCACGAGGGCGGGCAATTGGAGAAGATGCGCGATCAAATATTAACTATCCATCCTCACGCGATATTTGGCGAGGAGACAAATAACTACTGGCCGATTCGTCCTGAAATAATCGATGATGTACGCGGGCGGGGAATTTTAGTTACCGAAAAGGGTGACGATCTTTGTTTAATTATTCAAGAATTACCCATAACTATTTCTGTTCAATCCGCGTTGCAAGGTGAAGAAGTTGTACACGAATTGAATGTAGTATTTCCCAACAGTTTCGCCACAATGTCGGTTTGTGCAAAGTGGCTAACTGAAGTAATCGCGGTGTAGTTTGTGCAGACGTAGGCATACACATTATGATACCGAAAGTGATACACCAGTTATGGATTGGACCGAAGCCGGCCCCCATTGAAATGATGCGTACATGGAAAGAATCCCACCCCGACTGGGATTATATGATCTGGAACGAAAGATCAATAGCAGAGCATTTTCCAAAAGGACTCCACAACCAACAACAATATGATACGATGCCCGAGTGGAATGGTAAATGTGATATCGCAAGATATGAAATCCTCCAAAAATTTGGTGGGTTTTTTCTCGATGCAGATTGCGTTTGCCTTCGTCCATTAGATGATTATCTATTAGACAATGATAGTTTCAGTTGTTATGAGAACGAACTGATTCGTGGACAACTAATTGCTGCGGGATATTTGGGATGTGTGCCGGGATGTGAATTGATGTGGGTGTTGGTAAACAAGTTGCACAATTTATATGGAGAGGCCCTCCATCGCGGCCCAATGACAGCATGGAAAACAGTGGGTCCGAGGTTTTTAACGCAAACAGTACATGAATTGAAATATAACAAACTAGCGGTTTATCCTAGTTTCTATTTTATCCCCAACCACTATACAAAGTTGCATCCATACAGAGGCCCCTTTAAACCTTACTCAAACCAATTTTGGGGAAGTACGCAAGGTGGGTATGAACCCATGAAATATGAAGACAATCATTCACGTTAATCAGCACAAAATAAAAGCCAACAAAAAAACCGGGGCGGTAGCTTCGGTGTTGACCGTGAAAACCTACAAAGATAATCGTTACACAAACAGTGCGGTAATTGTCGATGCCAAAGGTAACGAAATTGCTCGCGTTGTTTATCGACCTGATGACCCGTTATCGTGCGGGGCGCATTGTTGGATAGAAACCAAGCACAAGGTGATCGTAAATGCAGACTAAAAAAATGTCGGTGGTTGAATCTATTTGCAACATGGTATTTGGTTATCTATTATCGGTCGGTGTGCAGGTAGTTGCGTTTCCTTTTTTCGGAATTGAGGTACCACTGCGCGACAACTTTTTGCTAGGTGGTTGTTTTATTGTGGTTAGCTTATCGCGGTCTTACATTATCCGCAGAATTTTTAATCTATTTTAATTTTATTTAGGTTGGTTGTTAGTCCGAGAACTTACGGGCCAACATCCATTTGATAATTACCGACACTAAAATTTGAATCACCCAAATTGGTACCGGATAAGCATTGCAGATTTCTGTTACGATTCTTTTTTTTGCCCACTTTTTTTCTGCGCTGTTACCTTCGATTAAACTCCCCCATCGCTTTGCAATCAATCGAACCGCCATCCTCGAGATAGGTTTGTGAACTCGGGCTAACCACGGCCCTCGTTGGCTAATTGTTTCCTGCAAGCCGCGAAGCGTAGGCATTACGTGCCCCTCTCCGCTGTCAATGTTTTAACGGCATCGCGAACGTCAGCAAATCCAAGTATGCGGCGATTCTCGGGGAACAGTAAGAAGGTTGGGCAGGCGGGCAGGGAATCGTTGTAGCCTGCTTGTCTGCCATACGAGGAATTGATTTGATACGAACCCGGTCGGCAAGTCCACACTTGCTGTCCGTGCATTAGCGAAGCCTCGATTGCAGTTTCATGGTGATGACAGACCACCCCGATATCGAACGGCTCGGAACCAAAGCGATACCATTGCTTTGGACTGTGCGTCTGGTTCATCGACGAATTGAAACGATATTTATGCCGCCAAGCTAGGTTATAAGTGGTGGCCCCTACGGTCGCTGATATCCGCGCCTCATCGCTTGCGCAGGCGATGCCATGTTTTGCACAGATCATTGCAATCACATCCACACCGGCCACCTGCGGGGTCCAGTCGTCATGGTTGCCCGTAATTACCCCGAGGATCGACTCAGAAAACAAACTTAAATAGTAATCAAACAATTCGTATTGATCACCCGGCGTGGTTCGGGCAGACAAAATAGCAGATCGATGTTTAATGTGGTTGTCGATAGAGTCCCCACCCAGGCACGCAAAAAGTCCCGGCGTTTTAGCTACTAACTCAGCATCTTCTCGCATCCGTTTTAATGCGCAGATGTTATTCCCGGCGATGTGTTGATCACTTATAAAAGTGACTCCAATCACTTCGTGGGGAAATTCGGCAATGTACCTACCATCATTTTTGTGTTTTGCAATTTTCTGTTCGTTATGCTTCTCGTAGTTTTTCCAAATTTGATCTGGGGGAGTTTCTTCGGGTTCAATTTCGGGGTGCAATATAAATTCCCCGCTTCGTAACTTGTCAACGGAAATCCCCATTCGGTGGAATTTTTTACGAACTGCATTGGGGGTAATCCCAAAATATTCCGCAAATTTCTTATGTGGAGTTTCGGGGTTTTTCCGAATCATATCGAGGATGTATTTTTCCTTTGATTCGTCCCATCGAAATGCGGCCATGTTGGGTATCCTTTCCGAATGGCTTGATTGAATTTCTGCTATAAGCTAGGATTGCGAATCCAGAATATTTTGAACTATGTTTACAATTTTAGGGCAGGATAAAAATCGCCCAAGGCAATCCGCATGGCAAAAAGCAGCCGCTTGGTCTTCCGCGATTTGGGCTACATAATCTTCGTTGATCGTGTCGTTGCCCGCATGATGCGTTTCATGCAAATACGTCTCGAGAAATTCTTGGCCTACCAATTCCGACTTTATCCGAATTGCTTTTCTTTTCTTGGTCGGTGGGTCCGTGGTACCTTCAGTATCACGCGGCAAGTCTTTTGCAAAAATAAGTCTCCACTTTTTCCAAGCTACGTTAATTACTCTTTCCATAAATTGCGCCTCCTTGCAATCAACAAAGGAAAAATAAATTATCCCAAATGAACGAAATCGAAGCAATACAAAAAATGGTGCCCCCCGGCCAACCTCGCCCACAAGTAACGTGGAAACAGGGTGTCCTCCAAATATGGATTACACGCTCTTGTGATAAATCTTGTTTTGGATGCACGCAGGGGAGCAATTTAAAAGGTCCGTTTGCGAAAATTACGCTGGACCAATTTGATGATGCGTGCGCGAGTTTGCACGGATACTTTGGAGTTATCGGCATGTTTGGTGGAAATCCCGCCGTACACCCACAATTTGAAGATTTGTGCGAGATCATGCGCAGTCATTTTGACCAGGAGCAATGCGGGCTATGGTGTAACAAATTGTTTGGCCACGGTGCGGCGGCACGAAAAACTTTTAATCCCGCGTATTCAAATTTGAATGTGCATCTAGATCAAGATGCCTATGATGAATTTAAACGAGATTGGCCTGAATGTAACCCAGTGGGGCTACATTCGGATTCTCGCCATTCACCCCCCTTCGTTGCTATGGAAGATGTTATTGCAGATGAATCGAAAAGGTGGGAACTAATTTCCAATTGCGACATAAACCAAAATTGGAGTGCGCTTATCGGGACGTTTCGTGGAGAATTACGGGCATGGTTTTGTGAGGTTGCCGGCGCGCAAGCAATGCTCCACCAGCATGACAAGGACTACCCCGACACCGGTACTAAAGTAACGCCGGATTGGTGGAGAAAATCTATCGAATCATTTTCTAACCAGATAAAGTTTCATTGCCATAAATGCGGAATCCCTTTGAGGGGATATGGTGAATTAGCGATGAGCGGAAACAAAGAACAAACGAGCGAAGCGCACGCCAATATTTATAATCCTAAATTAAAAAATCGAGAGGTGGAAGTTGTAACGGACCTTGACCAACTAAAAGATCAAGCGCTAGGTTCAGCTACTCAATATATTCAAAACTCAACAAAGTGATTTTATGGACGCACCTTTACCTACTAATTTAAACGAAGCGTGGGAGCAGTTTTTTCTAAGCGAAGATTCCCGTAAACCGAACCACGATAGTTATGATGATATCTTCGACGATGGGACATTGTTTCCGTTACAACGAAAACGGGAACTAGAAAAAATGGTACACGCCGCGCGATTAAAAGACCCAAAAATAGTTGCAGAAATTGGCGCAGATAAAGGGGGTGGTCTTTATCATTGGTGTAAATCGTTAGAGTCCAGTGTAAAGAAAGTTATCGCGTGTGAAATACGCGGGACTCCCTACAAAAAATTATTTGAAAAAGCATTCCCAGAAATTGATTTTCTATGGTTACCTCAAAGTAGCTATTCAGAGGCAACCGTGAACATTGTTTACGATTGGTTAGGCGAGGATAAAATCGACACGCTTTTTATTGACGGTGACAAGTCGTTATTTGCCACCGATTTTTATACGTATCGACCGATGATGCGAGAGCGGGGCATTGTATTTATGCACGACATTCAAGACCAAGCACCGGGGGGCGCTTATAAAAAAGTTCTTCTAGACAACAACTATGATATTTGTACGATCATCGACAAATCAGAAAGTGAAGAATCTGTGATACGTAAAAATCAAGGTGAGGAAGCTACCTCTGCACACGAACGATGGCTAAGAATCTGGGAGGGCCGAAGTTGTGGTGTGGGGGTAATCAATCTATGAACAAAATAATTGCAGAAGCCGTATTGCTAAAGGTCGCTGATATTTTCGATACAGTAGGCGTACCGTTTTTTCTAATACAAGGGACTGCGCTGGGGGCATATCGGGACAAAGGATTTACACCTACTGAATTAGATATAGACTTCGCAATTTTACAGGAGAATTTTAACCATACTGCCGGCGACATTGCAAAACATTTAGTAGATGCCGGCGCAGAAATAGAATCGTGGTCGCTACCATTTACGAGAGTCAAAACATTGGTTGCAAAATTATGGGATGTAAAAGTAGACATTGTGGGGCATGTCAGATGGAAAGACAAGCGGTTTACTTCTATTCCGGTTATCACTAATGACGCACGCGCACCGCACGTAGGCGAACCCTACGCGCTGGTACATAACGCAGAGTGGTTTGAGAATTACGATACGGTCGAGTTATTCGGTAGAGAATTTAAGGTGCCTTCCCCGATTGAAGAATACTTAGCGCATGAATACGGTGAAGATTGGAGGATACCAAAAAAAGACCATGTATCACGAACTAGAATTTATGATTTTATAAAAACCGAAGGCATACCCCATGACCTTTTTGAGCATCCACGATAGCCCTGATCACTTGAGAAATATCTACGATGAAAATTTCTACTGGTATTTATCGTCGAAAGAATTTCACACAACTTTTTTACAGCCTATCGGTGAAATTGTAAATGAAAAAAATTTACCCTGCTTAGATGTAGGGTGTGGAGAGGGGCAATTATGTCAGCACGTACAGACACCGTACCACGGCATAGATGGATCAAGTACCGCGATTGAAAATGCGAAAAAACTTTTCCCACATGCCACCTTTGAAGTGTCCCGATTTGAGGATTTTAATTCCGACAAATTGCATACGTACACTAAAAAATTTGGAACCATAGTTTTCGGGGGAGTCTTAGAAGTCCTAATAAAAGCAGATCGACGGGTAGACTTTTTAAACTACTACAAAAAATTTAATCCCCAATGGTTTGTGGTCTACGATCTTTTGCGGTTGGACACTTCCGGGATAGATGCCGCGTTTGAAAAAGTAAGCGAGCAGCAAGCATCCGTAGAGATGGACATTTTGGAAGTGAAAAAACATAGGAAAATTTTGGTGTACAAATGCAAGTAGGTTACATACCGGGCGTTTGGGATTTGCTGCACGTGGGGCACATTACAATTTTAAAGCGTGCTAGGGGATTTTGCGATAAGTTAATTGTGGGGGTGCCCTCTGATAATATTGTGATGGAAGACAAACACAAACCGCCTGCAATCATACTAGCGCATCGAACCGAGATGCTACGTGAGCTACGTTGTGTAGATGAGGTGGTGCCTTATTACAAATTAGAATTTATAACCCACCTGAAGATTATTCGACCTCAATTTTTATTCGTAGGGGAAACGTGGGGGTGCCTACGTAGGCACAAGGAGGCGGTAGAGTGGTGTGGTGGTCATGGCTGCAAAATAATTACGTTTCCGTATTCGCACATGGAATCTACTTCCGACATAAAGCACAGGATAAAAGAAAATGTCTAGAGTATTTTTTGGAATCGGAAATTTTCAAAATCATATGAGCAGTGAAGGTTGGCAACTTCAGATGGGCCTTAATGAATCGGGCTACAACTTAGTAGGACCAAAAATAGACGGGTGCCATAATGTCCGGCATTACTTGGAGAGTAACCCCGATGTGCATACTGTAATTTTACAGGACAAACGTGAGTGGGATGTGAATCACCCCGCGTGCTTAGATAAAAACGAAATGTATTCTGAATACACACAATTAGCGGATCGAGATGATTTGTTCACGCTTACCGTGTACAAAGATGCACAAAATCAAGCCGACTATCATCGGTTATCTGCGGAAGAAATAGGTTGTAATGCACTAATTATTTATTATCACCCAAGGTCTATAATCGGAGTTGCGCCTTGGGTTCAAGATTACACTTTGATTAGGACTTACCACACATTAAATAGAGACGAATTACCCGCAGGGATTATTTTTAATGCGAAATACAAAAAGAAATCTTGCGTGGTATCGGGTGCAATAAGCGCTCCATATCCCCTGCGCAGGCTCGCTATTGGGGGTATGCAATCGAGACACTACTATGAGAATGGCGGGGAGATGGTTCACCTACCTCACCCCGGCTATCACGCGAACGGATTTGCAACTCCGAAATATTTGGGGGCATTAAACCACCATAGAGTGGCCCTATGTTGTGCGAGTAGATATCAATATGCGCTTCGTAAAATTATCGAGGCAACCGCCGTGGGATGCCGCGTTATTACGGACTTATCTGAATATGATCGATTACCCGCAATCGATGGTAACTTAATTAGAGTACCCCCGCACATTGAAATTGGTGATTTGAATACGGTTGTATCGGGCGCGATTCGATCTTGGGACGAATCCAAACAACGGGAATTTTCAGAAGCGGCAATAGATTTTTACGACTACAAAAAAATTACGCGCCGTTTAAGAGATGACATAGAGTCTGCACGGGAACTTATACCGTAATGAACATTTCTATTAAAGCAATTTTAGTGTGTGTTGATTATCACGATATTTTAAGTTTGACACTTCCTACCAACGCGCACCACTTCGATTCTGTACTGGTGGTAACAACGCCCAACGATAGAAAAACACAAGCCATTGTAGACAGAATACCCAACGCAACGTGCCATTGTACTAACGCTTTCTATGAACATGGGTGCGCGTTTAATAAAGGCGCTGCAATGGAAGAAGGTTTTGATATAGTGGGTCGAGATGGTTGGATAGTTGTTTTAGATGCTGATATTGTGCTGCCCCCGCAAATGCGATTTCCTAATCTAAGTGAGCAGCAAATTTATGGGGTCCAACGGCGTATGTGTGAGGACATCAGTTTATATGCGGAAGGTTGGTACCACGATTACCAAGAATGGCAGGCACTACCTACGATGCCGGACACTGATATTGCCGTAGGATTTTTTCAACTATTTAATGCGAGCGCAGATCATCTAACAAATCGCCCGTGGTATCCTATCGAATGGAAGCACGCGGGCGGGTGCGACAGTTTCTTTGAACGAAAATGGAACAATCAAAACAGAATACGACTATTTGATTTCCAGGTTTTGCATTTGGGGACGGCAGGTAAAAATTGGTTCGGGCGTACTACTCCTTTTTTAGATGGGACACTGCACGAAAAAAGTGAAGATAGATTTTTGCAACTTTCCGACATGATAAAAACAAGAAAAAAAGGATTACCGAATTATATGGGCGAAAGGCTACCCCCGCAGGCATGATAAAAAAATTGGTAGAAACCAAAGCACCAATTTTAAGCGTGTGCGTGTGCGCGTTAGAAAGTAGAAAGCAACAATCAAAAAAACTGTTTGACCACTTATCGAAGCAAGCCAAAGATTCGGGGTGCGCCGAGGTACTAATAGCGCACGATTGCGGGCAATCTACAAGTGGAGAAAAAAGACACACACTAAGCGTAGAATCATCGGGGAAATATATCTCATTTGTAGATGATGATGATTCTGTATCTGATACTTACATCGAAAAGATTGTATCGGGATGCTCTAAGAATCCACACGTTGTGACTTTTAATGTGTTAGTTATACAGGAGGCAAATAAAAATTCGTACGCAAGGATGAACTTACACACACTCACCACCCCCCGAGAAGTTACCCCCTACGGAAAATCAACAGATGAAAAATATGGGGAAGTTTTTTTAGTGGGTATGTTCCCTAGTCATCTCTGCGCATGGAGGCGAGACATCCAACGAAAAATTGCATACAATCCACAATTAAATTGTAAGGACGATGCCGCGTGGATCGAACCTATGATTGCCGCAAATTTAGCCACCATTGAACACCGCATATCTGAAGTCTTGTATTTTTACCACTACTCCAATTCAGGAACAACTAATCAAACAGAGCAAGCCAAACAAAAATCAAAGTCGATAATCGGGAATGGCTTTGAGTGTTTTCGAGAAGGGGACAATTTTTTTATATCGCACGATCCATTAGAAAAGACATCTCACAAATCTAATATAGTGTGCCGGGATTGTAATAATAACCTTGTAACTAAACGCCGGGAGAACATGATTTGCTTCCATGTTTATAAATTCCTATGATAAAACTTTCAATTTTAATTCCAACAATACCTCCCCGGCTTTCGCTGGAATTTCCTTCAATAGTAAGTCAATTAAATGACCAACTAAATGGTAGGAAAGATATCGAGTTAATTGGATTGTGCGATAACTTTTCGTGGACAGTTGGCGAAAAGAGAAACAAACTATTATCTCTGGCGTCTGGAAAATTTGTGGCCTTTATAGATGATGATGACGAGATATCGGGGGATTACATAGAAGAAGTTGTACTAGGAATAGTAAACAATCCAAACGCAGAGTTAATTTCTTTTAATGTAAAAATGTGGGCGGAGCGGTTGATAGAATACGAACAAATTAAAGAGAAGATAGACGGTGGTTATGTTTTATTATCAAATCAGGCTGCCCACATTTACGTTTGGAATAGACAGTTCATTTCAAACCATAAATTTCCAGACATATCTTTTGGCGAGGATAACGCATGGTGTGGTGCGTTACTGAAAAAGAAACCGGATACTGTACACATCGATAAGTTTTTGTACAGTTACCAATTTGACCCTTTCAATAGCGAGACACGAAATGAAGCACCCTCGGGAGAGTAAAATACCCCGCGTGATGATCACGGGAAAAACTATGCACGGGGAGAAGGCGGTGGAACATTTGAAACTCAATGGATGGAAACGGGAGAGGGTAATTGATCGTGGGTTTACTTCATTGGCGCAGTTATGGAATAGTTGCGCAGCACAATGTGAAGATTCTGATTGCGTTGTAATTATGAGTGAAGCAGCGCGCCCTACTAGGCGTCAATTAGAATTATTTTTTGGGCTGTTTCAGCAAGGCTATTTTTTAGTGTTAGGTAAGGGGGTTAATTGTTTTGGAATACAAAAACAACTCTTGCGAGAACTTGGACCCTTCGATGAATCGTGTGGACTAGCCGACATGATTTTTAGAATGTGGCAGAATAACTATGCGATATCAGACATGGGAATTGTGCCGGTGTTAAAAGCCATCCCACAATATGAGAGTGGAATATGGGGGACGCCCTCCGAAAAAAAACAAACATTAAAAAAATGGGACACTCGAAAAGAAGTGTGCAGCAAAGACCTAGAAGACACGTGCGAGCGTGTGTATGATTGGGGGCCATCCCCCAAAGAAATGGCTACTCGATTAACTTGGGATTTTAGCCGGTTCGATATTAACACTCAATTTTTTAAGGACGTTTTACCCTTTGAAAACCTTGCCACACGTGACCATCGATTACCTGAGCTAGCTATCCTCAGGGCGCATAGGGAGTTTATACCAAAATGATTTTTAAGTTATGGCGCATACTTGGAAACGATCTTCCCCCGCGACATTCCGAAACGCAGACCGAAGATAATTTAGACTTCATTTTGAAGAATGAATCCCCATTTGAAAATTGCGAGAAATTATTTCTTCTTAATCGGATTGTAGACCAAGAGAAAGAAAAAAGGTTACGCCTAAAAATAAATAACGCGGGACATCGAGTAATCACGATGAAATTTGAGCCTGATAAATTTTTATCTATAAGGTCACTAAAGGACCGTATCCGTTACGCGACAAACGTAAACTATGCTAGAAATTATTGTGTCAATTTTAGTTTGTTTGAAGGTGCGGATGTGGTGTGCCCTATGGATGGTGGGATGTATTACACCGATGCAGGGTGGAACGGATTTGCGCAAGTAGCAGAAGAAAATTTGGAAGATGGTTATTTTGCATTTGCAACTTGGCGCTTATTTTCATACGACGATGTACTAAGCGAAAGCCTCTTGCCACAATTTAAAAGTGAATATCGATTTGGCACACAAATATCTTTGGGGCCAACCGAACTACAACTTGCGCTGACATCCCATTCCGATCAACGATTTGACGAATCGCTAATGTATGGGAGCGCGGATAAGGTTGAATTTTTATATCGATTAGGTTTACACGGTTTATGGGACCATTGGGAGCCTTCGTTAAAACTCGCGGCGATGAATAAGAAATCAAAATTTTACGATTCGGTACGGGTAGCGTTGCCGGGGTACGTATGCAGATTACCGTCAGGTAATTGTGAAGCAGATCATAATAATGAGTGCCGGGGGAAGCAACGCTGGGCGGGGGTTAATAGATTACTAGCAGTTGCAGGGAGTTGATTTAATGTTTAAAAGAAGAAGAAAAAAGAAGACAGAAAAAAATAAGATTCCGTGGGCGGCTTTCGCTAGGTTGTGGGTTTATCTCAAACGCTTACTGGGGATGTAAAGATGGAAGCACTCAAGCGACAAGTAGGCGGCACACACTATAAGCAATATAAAATAGAACCGATTGTGTACGTATGCAAAAATAAAATTATCCATACCCTAGCAAACATTATCAAATATGCTTCCCGCGCAAACACTCGAGATAATCTAGAAGCAAATCAACTACGACTTAAACTCGAAGATTTAGACAAGATAATCCATTATGCAGAAATTGAAAAAGAGGTTGCCATTGAAGAATACAAAGAGCATATAGGCGAGGAGGTAGACATATCTCTAGAGGACATAAGGCAGCCTAAAAAGTCGATAGCCCCTACGTCAAAATATAAACCGCCCGCACATGCTATGGTAAGTCATGCCGATTCGTGGACACCCCACGGATAAAAGGTTGCATACATTTTTGATAAGGTATAAAATCTACTTCTTCCCAAGGTGGTATATGGGCAGTGTAACTATTAAATTTTGTTGCGGATGTGGCGAACGCTCAGAGGCCCTAACCCTCTACACGCAGCAAACCGATTTTGAGGGGCGATCAACTGACTTCTATAATTCGGAAAATAAATTAGAGTTATGTGACCCGTGTTTAAGTGTGGCGAAATCAGATTTCCAGGCGAGGCGAAAATTTACGTGTCCTGCACTACCTGCTAATCAATTACTGTTATTCAAGGAAGGTTCATAATATGGCAAGCGAACTATGGATTGTGGTGGGTTTAGTTCTGCTATCTACCGTGGGTATTTTATGGCCTAAAATTTCTACGTTTTTATTTCAAGGAAACTCACCACGTAATCCCGATGCCTTTCAAGTACGGATGGATTTAATCAACGATTTGCTAGATGCCTGCGAAGGATGCGAGGCCGAAACAAAAGCGGTCGTAGTAGCGGGGGACGTTATTGCAAAACATTGGAAAGAGGACACCCACAAATGAATAAATTTTTAAGGTTTATACCTCTACTTTTATTACTAGCTTATTTGTCGGTAAAAATTACTGTATATGTAAATACTGACGATGCGCCTACCATCCCCCCATTTGCACCTACGCCCACACAAAAAGCACATCTGTTTCTTGTCCAAGAATCCTTGAAAAATCATCCTGAAGCAGCTTCAAATTTTTCAAACCTATTCAAGGGTTTAAGTTTAGTTGTAGCAAAAGACCAAACAATACTAAGGACTACCGGCGATGTAAGACGCACACACCAAAACGCGGGGGCGCTCGCTATTCAGGTCGGGGAAGTACCACCTATCCCCGGTTTTTCGGAAGCGGTAAATGTATTTCTAGAAGGTGAGATTGGGAATGATAATGTACCTCTGGACAATGCAAAGAGAAATCAAATTAGCGAGGCATTCCGTGCTTTAAGTTGGGCAACTAATCAATGAAACGACAAATCCTACGAAAAATGCGGAAACCGTCCGATCTACAAACCGCATACGAGGACGGTTTTGAGGGCGTGTATTACGATGGCGATGAACACAATAAACTCCTTGATCTTTGTGATTACGCGGTGGGGCGCGATGCCGCCGCTGCGTTCGGTTGGCAAGATTCACATAAGGGAAAGTTAGCGGTACCGTTTAAGTGTATTGATATGCTCTGGCCAAATGCGTTTCCCGGCCCCGCACAAGCGCGTGGCGACTGCGTGAGCCATAGCGCGATGCGGTCTGCTCTTGGCACGTTAGCGTGTGAGATCGTCGCTGGTAAGCCAGACGAAGTGACTGGGGAACTCGAAGGGCCGCCCGAAGTTTCCGCGCTTGGAGAAAAAAATACAGTCCTTTCCACGGAAGCAATTTATTGGCATCGCGGGCATGGGGGCGATGGATGGGGATGCCATCACGCTAGCCGCGTGTTGATTAACGAATCGGGAATGTGGATAAGAAAAAATTACCCCGAGTTTGGTTTTGATCTAACAAAATACAGTGGTCGAATGGCTGGAAAATGGGGCCGCACTTCCCCACCGCAAGAGATAATCGATTTTGGATTAAAGCACGCGCTACGGCAAGCCACCGAACTTGATTCGTTTGAAGAAGTGCGCGATTTTATTGGCAATGGATATTTTATATCAAGTTGTGGTGGCGAGGGTTGGTCATCGAAGCGCGATGAAAACGGATATTCCAGACGTTCAGGCTCGTGGTCGCACGCGATGTGCGTGTGTGCCGTGGATGATCGCGATATTATCAAACAGAAATACGGTGAACCTTTAATTTGCATTGTCAACTCGTGGGGTAAGTGGAATTCAGGACCGCGTAAAATATTGGGGACTAATTTAGAAATCCCCGAGGGTGCGTACTGGGCGAAGTGGTCCGATTGCAAGCGCCGATCTTTTCTTGCTATGAGTGGCGCCGAAGGTTGGCCCCCCCAAAAACTCCCTGATTGGGGCGCGGATTATTGGAGCAGATTGAAATGATTAAGGTGTGCAATAGATGTAACCTTGAGTATGAAGCAGTCGGGGTGTGTCCCGAATGCGACTGTCCCGAATATAGAATTAAGAAAGGAATCCTAATGTGGACTACGTGGCGTTCTTCGGTGTTGTCGTGGCTTCTCTTTTTTGCGTTGCCATCTGGCTATGCGGAGGCGTGGACAGCAAATGAATGGCTAGGAGTAATTGAAGCGAGCGCGGGTGTAGTGGTTACTCAGAGATTACCAGACGCGCCATCGGGGGATGTGTGCGATAATTGCAATGGGACCGGGAAGGTGGGAGACGGTACAGTTTTTGTCGAATGCGCGGCTTGCGATGGAACCGGAAAAAGAAAAAAAGAAAAAGCAAAGGAGGACTCCGCTGCCGCCGCAGCGAGTAACTTTCGATGTTCAAAATTCGGTTGACGTTAAACATAAATTGCACCGGGATGTGCGACATAAATTTTTTAGAAGGAACTAAACATGGCACGCTTATTTAAAGGCACAGCAAAAAATAAAAAGACAACTATCGCGGGAATCCTTACCGCGCTGGTTGCAATTACCAACGCAGCAATCGCACTGATTAACGGACAGCAGCCCGATTGGACAGTTACGATTGCAAGTGTAACGGTTGCTCTCGGTTTATTGTTTGCGGCAGACGGCGAATGATACAAACGAATTACCTGTAAGCGATGCACGCCCATCGCGCCCCCGGCTAACCTCGCCTTAGCTGGGGGTTTTTTTATGGAGCTAACTAACCATTGAACCGATTGAATCCTAGCGGGTGCGTGCCTACGTAGGCACACCCGCACGTGACTAATAATTTTAGGTTTTAAAACCCCTTGTTTTATAGGGTTTACAAAAAAGAAAAACCTTATTTAGGGGTTGTATTGTTGCCGATATAAGCAACAATAGGGGGAGTGAAAAAAGTAACCTTGAAGGAGGACGAACCTATGAAAACTGTATCCAAATTGTCGCAGGCAATCGAGAACCACCCCGCACGTTCGGCATGGGATAAGGGGATTAAACTCTATGCACTCGAATTGCTGGAAGGTGTAGAGAATTTTGAGGTAACAGACATTCAACTTAAAAAAGCTATTTTGAACGGCGCGGAGAATTGGCTCCACTACTCAGAAGGTTGTTGCTCCCTTGTCTATAATGCGGATATAGCGGAGCGACTTTGCACACCCAGCGAATTGAAGCGGAACAGATGCGGTGATTGCGATCCAAATGCGGGTGAAACGTGGGTGGTTTGTCAAGCACGTGCGCTGCATCAAGCCTTCTTCTTAATTTTGCAATGTCGCAAAAGTAACTCAGAAAGATTGAGGATCGAAAAAATAATTAGTAAATTTTAGGAGGACAAAACTATGGGTGGATTTCAAGCGGGAATGAAGATCGAAGGTGAAGCGGGATTGCATTTTAATGCGTGTGTTTTTGCTACCTCAGAGGAGGCCGACAGTGCGGGCCGGGAGTTAATGTCCCGGTGGTTTGTTCCTACGGGATTTGAAGTAGTGGCCGTCGATGAGGGGCCGAACTACGTTTTTGCAGATGGTGCATCGACACGAATTTAGACTAGGCACCTGAAACACCCTACCATTTGGTGGGGTGTTTTTTTTTGCATAGCTGCTTGACATTTAGCTAGCAGCGGGGTTAAGGATTACTATGGGTGAGGGGGAACCCCCAATCGCTTGTATTTAAATTCTTGTGTAGGCAAAGCGCCAACACACAACTCCTTGAAAGGTAACTATGGCTAATTTAACATTGAAGCGTGGCGAGAAGACGAAATTGGTTAGGGAATATTTGGTGCAGAATCCCGAAGCTACAAAAAAAGAAGTGATGGAAAAATTCCATATTTCAGACGCGATGTTTTACAACACGCGCAAAGCACTTGCTGTACCTGAAAAAACGACACCACCAGCGATTGTTAAGGCGAGAGAAAAACTTAAAATGCGGTTGAAGGCAAAGAAGCGTGCTGAAGATGTTTGCAAAATTCCTAAGCAAGTTAAAATGACGTTGAGCCTTGCAGAAATTCCGTTGCTGCTAGACATTTCAACTTCGGATGATGCGGTTAAAGATTTGTGCTTGACTCTATGCGTTTCAAAAGAGGGTTTAGCATTTGAATCCAAAAGTATTGACGGAACGGATGCTTCCAATGGTTTAAATCGCATGATTACTTGGAGAAATCTCTCATCGCTGTATAACGCGCTTTCCGATTGTTAAATAACTACATTCCCCGCCGTGCCGTAAGATAGTCGAGTGGATATTTCATCCGCGTTCCGCAATCACAACTATCTGCGGCACGGTTTTTTACACCATGCTCGATCCGTTTGTTATAATCTTTGATGTTGAAACAACTGATTTACAGTTGGGGATGCCCCATCTCGTAGAGATCGGCGCACTAAAACTGGATTCGGAATTAAAAGTAGTTGATGAGCATCAAACTTTAATTCGACCAGAAAACATGGAACTGTTTTCTGAATTTTCGTACCAACTCACCGGAATCGATGTGGACGATTTAGAAAATGCTCCCCCTTGGAAAGATTGTTGGAAAGCGTGGGCAGAATTTACGAATTACAAACGTACACGGTTAATGTCTTGGGGAAGTTTCGATTCTTTTCTATTGCGCCTAGAATATAATCGATTAAGGTTAAGCTACCCGCACAGCGACCTAACTATATGCCTTGCAAGTATGGCCTACATGCACGCACTCACTCGCGGGTGGAAACCCAAGGGGTTTTCCCTAAAGAATATTTGTCGTGAGTTTGGCGTAACTTATAGCCACGGACATCGCGCAATTGTAGATGCTAAATTAGCGGCATCCGTCTTAAGGGAAATGGTACAGACACAAGAACCCGACAAATTCCAACTGTACGAAGTTTAATCGAGAGTCGATATGAAATCTGTTACAATAGAAATCGGTTTAGGTGAACTTTTAGATAGGCTATCTATACTCGAATTGAAGATCGAAAAATTAACGGGTGATAAACAAGTAGTAGCCAAAAAAGAAAAAGTCAAGCTACAACATTTTTTAACCGCTTCCGATTACGTTTTAACACCTACCATGTTGATTGAACACCGAAAGCTGCTTGAAGTAAACGAAAAGCTGTGGGAGGTTGAAGACCGCCTGCGCAAATTAGATTTGTCCGTATTTGAACACCTCCCCATTTCCGGTGTGTTTCGTGGGGATGCCCACGTTATGGATTGGATGCACCTAGCACGGTCGGTTTATTTTTTAAACGATGAACGATACAGGATAAAAAACTATGTTGACACCACCTTTGGAGAAGGCCCCCGCGAGGTTAAATCTTATGCCTAGTCGTAGCGAAAAATTTAAATGGTTGGCAAGTAACAAACCAAAAGCGGGTGAGATACTGAAATCAATTGACGATTCCCCCGTGGAAGTGCATGTTGAGCGTAGACGAAATAAACATGGCGAAATTGTGCTTATGATGTTTGCTAACGCGCTAATCGATGACCAATGCACAGACTGGTATTTAACTAATAACGATACCCCAAGAGCGCTAAAGGTTTTGATTCTCCCCGAATCGCAAGACGTTTTAATTGACTCAAATCGTGGGCGGTTGGATAGCCTAGAAGTCTCTGCACTACGAGTCGTTAAGCATAACGAAAAAGGTACCGCGTTAATTTGCGAGCTACTGCACATGGCCGATCCGGCTATTTACGATGAACGAGATATTGACCCCCGAACATAAGGTGTAATTATGGCGACTTTACGGCATACGAGCGTTGAAGGTTTATTGCAATGTCAATTTTATGCGTCAAAAGAACTAGCGCCCACAATGCGCACATTGTTTGAACTCCCCTGCGATCCATTTGATGATGATGTTCAAATAGCTAGCGCGGGTAAAAAGTATTTGATCGATCTAGGGGTTTTCTTCTATCGAGACGAGTTGCACGATACCGGTCTGATATTAGATGCCCCCCTAAGACAAGAACACGGCTTCCCCGCGTGGGTGTACTCTGCGGTCCTCTCGTTTGAAAATCTATCCATAGCTCCGTGGGAAGAAGCCACCTCGGATGTAATATCTAAAAATGGGGATGATCGCGCTTGGCTACTGTGGAGCCAACCTAAAAATATACTAGCGTTTGATGAGTACGCTATACGGACTTCTTAAATGGCCGACGATTTAAAATCTTTGCGAGATAGCTTGAAGATAATAAAGGATAAAGAAATCCGACTTGAGGCAGATTTAGCAATACGCGACGATTCCAAAAATGAAGTGGCCATTATCAAAGCAGCGTTAGCCTTGTTTGAAATATCTAAAGCGCTTCGCCTTATTAAATCAGTATCCAAACCAGAAAGCAAAACACGTGGGCGTATCCTAAAATTAAATCAAAAAATACAACAGCATACCCACAAACTAAAAGAATATGAGGGTGAACTAGAAGAAGCAATCAAAGCGGGTGGTTCGATGTTGTCGAAATACCAAAAAGCATTGGAGCAGGTAACCGAAGCACATGAATTATTTGCAGCCTTCTATGCAATAAACAAAACTAAATTTGATTCCGTATCGCTCGAGGATATTTTTTCAACTTCCGTAGAGGCGATTGAATATGCCGGCTCAACAAAAAAATAAATTACCCCCTAGGCGCAACTAAAAACCACGATTAGACTGTAGCCTCCTTATGAGGCGTAAAATATATCAACACCCCGCCAACACTTCCTACCTCTCCCTCTCTCCTGAAAACACATTCAAAAAAAAAATGGTGCATTTGTGCCTACGTAGGCACACCTCATTTTTTTACCGTTTCTTGACCGTAAGGATACACACCATGAACAAGTTTCTTATTGCTCTGTTGTTTGGTATTTCATTTACACTTCTTGCGTCCCCCGCCGATGCACATATTATTCGTCATCGATTTTCCCGCCATGCTGAAGTAGAGATCGAGGCGGGTGGTGTTACCTTTAGGTTCGCGCCCTTTAAACGATGTGGCCATCGACATATTCACTTCCTACGTTTTAGAGGTTGTGGTTGTAACTAGATTCTCTTTTGATATTTCCCCCGCCTTATTGTGGTTGGTTATCATGCCCCGATCACCACGATAAGAGCGGGGTTTTTTTGTTGACTTTGTTGACGTAGCAAAGCAATGCGACTAAACCCCTAAAAAACAAGGGTTAAAAAAGACTAAAGAAGGGGTTGTAATGTAGCCGATACAAGCTACAATAGGGGGAGTGAAAAAACGACCTATAAAGGAGGGCGAAATTATGGCTAACGAAATTATTACTGCTTCGACTGTTGCTCAGGACCAAGCGATCCGAAAGTTGACCAAAGTTGGTTGGGAAGTTTACAACTTAATCGGCAACCTTTACTTTCTCCGACACGCTGTAACCAAAGATGAAGTCGGGATAGACTCAGAAGGTAATCACCACAACGTCTAGAAATTTTTTGAAGGAGGACAAAACTATGAAAACTTGTGCTATACCAATGGAAACCCAAGGCTGCGGCGAAGACTTCCAAGCGTATTTGGAAACTGTTGATTATAAAAGTCCCGTAGACTGGACTGAACCGGGATTGAAGGTGACGCGACTTCGTTTGCTATCTGACCCCGGTTGCCCGATTTGGGGAGTCAGCTATTGTTTTGGTAGACTCGCCGGCAGAAACGTAAAAGTAATGCTGCCTTTCGATACTCTGCCTAAGCGGGGATTTAAAAGAGCGATTGTTAAGTTTGCAAAAGAGGATGGAATTTACGCCAAGGGTTTGGGAATTCTCGAGAACATTTCCACCCTCTGCTAAACACGAAAGGTAAAACCTATGAGAACTTTTGAACTTGAATTGATCGAAGAAGGTATGGAAAATATGTGCGGGTTTTGTGTGGCGTGTGGCGCGGAGCGATCCTGTTGCGAACCGGATGCCCGCGAATATGAGTGCGAGGAATGTGGAGAGAAAAAAGTTTATGGCGCAGAGGAATTAGTGTTGATGGGTTTGGTATCTTAGCCAAAACTTTAAGGCCCTCATTACCGGGGGCCTTTTTTTTATGCGCTGCCTATACTAGGGTAACTTGGTTAATAGCAAGGATGCACATTATGTACCCGCAAAGAATAGAGGCTTTACTCGATCAGCCAATTTCTTTTTTAGAGCGGAGCGGTTTAGGTACTCGCGCACAAAATGCACTTGAGCGTGCGGGGTACTCAAAAGTTTATCATGTTCTTAATGAAACTTTTGAATCTCTTTGTAATGTTACCGGTTATGATGTGGCTACCCACAAGCAGTTACTTAAAGCATTACAGGTGGAAGGCATCTATAGGAAAGTACACTTAAAAAATGTGCAGACGTATGCACTAAAGGAACCCAAAAAAATGTTCGATGTTTTTGATAACGAGAAATTTAAAGATAGTGCGTCCCGTGTGATGACATCCATCCAAGGGGTTGAGGGCAGTGTGAAAATTGGAATGACCGTAGAGGGTCAAGTACACCCGCAAAGTTTAATTTCTGTTTTGATGGGGATAAAAGAGCAACAAATACATTGCTCACAGCAAGTCGCTATTTTATCTTCTCTTGTGAAAGCAATTCTTGCTTGTACTTCCATTTCTGAAGATCAAATGGAAAACATTGTTGACGATTTTTCAACTGACATCGATGCAAAAATAACACACTTAGAAGAAATGAGAAAAAAGAACGACTCGAAGGAAAGCAAATCTAAGATTGTACTACCTCAAGGCCCAGCCGGGGGTTTACGATGAAACAAAAATCATACGTAGTCACGGGTGGCAGTCGATCCTATGGTGCATCCATCTCTCATGCGCTACGCTCTCGAGATCATATTGTGTACGATATCCAAAGGCATATTCGACCAATGCTAGAAGATATTTTCGATTCACAACTAGAATTGAAGTATTGGATATCGTGCGATTTTTCGCAAGCACATGATACCGTGTCGGCAGCTACTCACCTATTAGATCAAAAGATAAAACTAAATGGTATGGTTCATGCCGTAGCTTGCCACGAGGCAATAGACCCCCGATTGATAAGTACGCTCGACATGGCAAAGCATTTTACCGTAAATGTGTTTGGCCCTTTGTTGTTTACTTTGTACTGCCATCAAGCAAACGTGTTACCTCAAGGTTCTCGGGTCATCTTTTTGTTAGACCAGCGGAAATCGGACAACTCGCAGATTATGTATAGCGCGGCAAAGTCATCGACCCAAGCTATCGTGTCGCAATTCTACCCTCTATTTGATTCCGTGGATTTTATGTTTGTGGCTATGCCTAATCGAAGGGTGCCTAGCGGGGATGATGCAGAGGATACAATTGTAAACCTCTTGCAAAACGAATCTTGTTCAAATGACGCACTACTAATTGTGTAAGGAATACAAAATGGTAAAAGTATCAAAGCCAAAAATGCTTAGCGTAGATTTACTGCGTGCTAACGAATGGAATCCTAATGAGCAAAGCGAGGAAACATTTCAACAGCTAATGCAGGAAATAAAAGAAGACGGATTTGAGCAGCCGCTAAACGTAGTGAAAGATGACAAGGGTAAAGGGTATGTAATAATTGGGGGGGAACATCGATGGCGTGCCGCTTGCTTGTTAGGTATGGAAGAATTGCCTTGCTATGTTCACGATTGGGATATGTCTGAGCAGAAACTAAAAACGGTACGCAGAAATCTTTTAACGGGTAAACTTAATGCAAGAAAATTTACCGATCTTGTCGATGAGCTAACACAAACAGGATTAGAACTCAACGATATGCCGACTGCTTTAGGCTTTGATACCCAAAAAGAATTTGATAGGTATTTTATCAAGGCAAAAGAAGCGCAGGATACGGAATTTGTGGACGATTTAACATCTGAGAAAGCGCCTATGGAAGCGCAAGAATCTTTAATGTCAATTGTGGCCAATATTTTTAACGAATGCAAAGGTGCGGCGACTGTTGACCAGAGCTACCTCTTTTTTACTGTCAAAGGTAAAGTGCAGATGGCTATTTTGTGCAGTGACCAAACGTGGGACGCTGTGCAAAATCTCGTGGCCCATTTGAGAGAGTCGGGTGAATCTGCGGACGCCTTTATACGAGAGGTAATCCAAGAAAAACTAAGTTGATCTTGACGAACAAAAGTTTTTTTCGCTACAATGCCCGCGAGGTACTATGTCGGACGATACAAAAAAACTTGTTGACCTTGTAGCTGCTTTGGCCGAGTCCCCCATCGACCCTTCGGAGACTCCCCACGGTCCCGAAGATGCTACCCCTATGTTGGAGGTTACCGGGAAAGCGCGCTCACTTTCTAGCGAAGAAAAAAAGTGGCAAGCGTTTGAGTGGTCCATGATGGGGCACGATACCAAAGGTATCGCAAAAATGTTTGACGTTACCCCGTCCACGATTTATAGGTGGTTGCAGGATTTGTATCGCGAACATCGGCAGACAATCGAGCAGGTACCGGGTGCAGATGTACTTTCGGAGCATCTATTGTGGTTAGGCAAACTCGAGCAGATTTGTCTGCATGAAATAAACTTAATGCGTGAGGATTCCACTACTATCGACCCAGCCACGGGGGTAGTTAGTCGTAATGATGATTCGAGAATGAAATCGGTTCGTGTAAAGTTTATGCAGGCAGCCTTACGAGCGCGGCAAATGAAAATTGAGATGTTACAAAAAGCAAATGTGCTTCCTGTAGAACCCGAAAAAATATATCACACTATGGCAGATGAACGGCGCAAAGATACCGAGGAAGAAAAGAAGGATCGCGAGAAGACACGGGCAGAAATTGAGCAGAGCATAGAAAAGCTAATCAAACGGGGTTTGTCGCTTTGAGTACATCCGAATCGTTGCGGGAAATTAAAGACCGCGATTTGTTAGTATTGGAGAAGTTGCTTCAAGTAAAAGAGGCAAGGTTAAATTTTGCGCTAAAGCATCATCGAAATACCCACGATGAGCCAATGGACTTCGACCACTTCCCACACATTCGGGATTTATACAATAGCACAGCGCGTGAAATGGTTTTGATGGGCAGCGTGCAAAGTTTCAAAAGCGAATTTATTGTAATTGATCATTTAGCGTGCGCTTACGTGGGGCTATCAGTTTTTTTCGTAGTGCCTAAGTACGAGATGCGCAACACTTACGTCCAGAACCGTGTTGATCGTTGTGTGCAAAACGTAAAAGAGTATAAAAGAATCATGGGTGCAGGTTTCTTCGATTCGATGGCAATCAAGTCATTTGGAAAGGGGGTGATCAAGTACGTTGGGAGTAATGTAGTATCCGACTTCAAGGAGTTTCCTGCTGATGTAATTGTCGTCGAGGAAGTCGATGAATGTAATTTAGACAACATTGAATATGCAATGGATAGATTGCGGGCATCTAAGTATCAATTCAAAAGATACTTAGCAAACCCGCGAATTAAAAACAGAGGTATCCATGAAATGTTTATGAGGTCTGACCAGAGAGAATGGGAAATTCCCTGTAGCAAATGCGGGGAGTTTCACGAGACGGATTGGTTTACAGTTGTGGTGGAGGAAATTGTCGATGCGGAAGGTAATGTCATCGACTTTAAATTACGAGATGACGAGTGGGCCGAAGGTTGTAAGCGCGACATCGACATGATCTGTCCCACGTGTGGGGGCGCCCTTGAGCGTTCGAGCGCTTTAGGTCATTGGGTACCGGGTAACCCTTCTTCGCAAGTCGAGGGCTATCACCTATCCATGCTGTGCAACATGATCAATCCCATAGCTGGGATGTGGGATAGGTTTTCACGTGCAATCACCGATCCTGGTTTGATGCAGCGATTCTTTAATTCCGATTTGGGACTTCCGTTCGATGCTATCGGAAACAAAGTCACCCCGACGATGCTTGACAATTGCACAATGCCGGGTGATGGCGCTTACAATTTTGTGGTTCATTCAGATTGCGCCCATGTTAAAGGAAACTCACACCCCGGCCCCTGCTCTATGGGCGTGGATGTGGGAGCTACGCTCGATGTGCGCATCAGTTATTTACGCTCTCGTGGGGAACGGCAGGCGGTGTACGTTGGCAAGGTTCGCAGTGTGGATGATATCTACGACTTAATCCAACTTTACAACGTCGAAAAAGCCGTAATGGATTCGATGCCTGAGATAACCCTAGCGGCTGATTTTCAACTTGGCGCGGGGGAGCTAGGTTGTGAAGCGTGGTTATGCCGTTATGCCAAAGAGGGCAGCGACCGCCGGCGAACTTACGATTTAATCAATCGAATAATAAACGCAGACCGGACTGAAGTTTTAGATAGAAGTTTTGCGCAAATACGCCTAAAAAAGAATTTACTCCCTAACAACTATCATGCTATACTAGGCGGCGTGTACACCGCAGAAATGACTACCCCAATCCGAAAAATTGTGGAGGATGTAGCGGGCAATCCAAGATACGAGTGGTCAAAGGGGAAGGATCACCAGCGGCACGCCGATACTTACGACATGCTAGCCGCAATGATTATGATGGAAACCACTATCGACGATATTTCAATAGGATGATTAAAAATGCCATTCGCAGGGTATGACAATTTTTCCGCGTGTGTTGCCGATCAAAAAACGCAGGGGCATTCCGATTCCGAAGCGCGTGCCATTTGTTCATCTGTGGAGCAGGAATCAAAAACCTATGAAGGCAAAGCCGGCGCACTTTATGAGAAAAAAGGCGAGGGTAAATACCGACAAAAATCAGCCGGTTACTACCGGAAGGCGGCTAAAGGATTTTTGGTACTTAAAAAATCTATAGTCGAGGTGGCTAAATCACCAATTGATTCTTCGTCTCTGCCTAATTCAGTGGCTAGTCCTAAGCAGGGCGTAGACCCAAATAAAAAAAATAAGGATAAGAAGAAACAGTATAAAAGTGTACAAGAGTTAGTATCAAAAGGCGGCCCAGGTAGTGGTGTGTATGATCGCGAAAAACCAAAACCCGAAAGACCGGAATCCAAAAAGAAGAAACCCGGTGGCACTAGGCTTACTCCAGCACAAATCAAAGCTAGGGTAGAAGCTACGTCAGCGTCTCGAAAAAAAAAGAAAGATGCCAGAGATGCAAAGGTAAAAAAGAAAGCCAAGGAAACGGTAGATAAAGAAAAGAAGGAGGCCGCCAAGAAAAAAAAGGAAGCGGAAGATAAAGCAAAGAAAGAAAAAGATAAGAGAGACCGCGAAAAGTTTTTAGCAGATCGTATGAAGCGACTTGCAGGCGGTGCAAAAGGAGGTGGTGCAAAAGGCGGTGGTGCAAAAGGCGGTGGTGCAAAAGGCGGTGGTGCAAAGGGGGGCGGTGCAGCCGGCGGTAGAAAAGTCGGTGGTGCATCTAGTGGTGAGGGCAATTATAAAAAGCAAACAAAACAAGATCGCAGCAAGTTAGACACAAAAGACAAAAAAGAGGATAAGGAAAAAAAGCTAAAACCTCTTTCTGAAATGACCGATGCCGAATTGGCCAAAGAGTACAAGAAAGAATTTCCAAAAGGTTCCGATAGATTGGGTCCAAGAAATCGGGATGTGGTTATTAAAAAGTTACAGGATAAGCGAAAAAAAAACTTAACCAAAACCAAAACCAAAACCAAAAAAAGTACAAACCCTAAATCGAGTCGTTACACATGAGCAGTAAATCGGAAATCTTAACCGAGGGTGAATTAGCAGACGCTATACAAACCAGCGCCAGCGAATCAAGCGGTGAAAATATAATTGAGGAAGTTTTCATCACCGGCGATGACCGTATGGCATCGTCTGCGGATTTACAAAAAGAAATGATCAGGCAAAGCATGTCCTGCTTTGACTCTGACCGCATCCACAAAGAGACTAACAATTCTACTTTGTTGGATGTTATGAAATCAGCCGCCGAGGGGTCAACTCAAAGTGAGGATGAACTTGGGTATCCTGAATTTTCGTTGTCTGCTACGCAAGTTGTCGAGCCTCCCTACCCGCCCGAGTTGCTTGCCACATTTCTTGAGGTGGACCCAACCCATTTTCGATGCGTGAAAACAAAAACCGTTGATGCGGTGGGCCGCGAATACTCGCTTGAGCCTATCGTTAATGTAATGTCAGACGAAGAAGCTGAAAAGTTAGTTGGCTTTAGTGACCGGCTAAAACAATCGGGTGTGACCACCCCCGCTGTGCGTCAATCCGAAGTTGAAGCCGAAGTGGACACGGTGAATCGTTTTATTGGCGATTGCAACGAGTTGATCGGATTTGAAGGCGTACTGTTTCGTGCGTGTATGGATTACGAAGCGGTGGGGTGGGCGGCAATAGAAGTTATTCGCTCCGCTGATATGAAAGTTAGAAAAATTGCCCATATACCTTCTACCCGAATCCGTCCCCTTCGGGGATGGCATGGTTACGTTGAAATCTTATCCGATTCTAAATTTGTTTATTACCAACCTTTTGGTAATAAAATTGTTTCCGCAGATCGTTCGCCGCTTACCGGCAAACCCGAGGTGTATGACCCCGCACGCAATGGAAAGTTGACTGCTAATAACAAATTAAGTTGGAATATGATTGACCGTGAAACGGGCAAACCCACTAATAGTTTTGCGAAGTCTGCGAACGAAGTAATTTGGATTCCTAAACATCACGCGGCCACAATTTATTATGGATATTCCGATATCGTACCAGCGCTTGGGGACGTTTTAGGAAACGTACATATTCGTGATTTCATGCTCCAATTTTTTGAGCATAATACAGTGCCACGATACGCGGTGATTATTGAAGGTGCAAAACTTTCAAAGGATGTAAAGGATGCCATCATGCAATATTTTGGGCAGCATGTAAAAGGCAAAGCACACAAAACCCTAATCATTCCGATTCCGGCGATGCGAGGTGAAGTAAAGTTACGATTTGAAAAACTCGCTGCCGATGCACAAGAGGGATCATTTCAAGACACTCGCAAAAACAATGCGCAGGGCATTATGACTGCGCACGGTGTATCGCCTGCCATTATCGGAATTGCAGAAAGTTCTGAGCTAGGATCGGGTAAGGGATTGTCTCAGGCAGAGATTTACAAAGATCGAATTGTTACGCCATCACAACGTGTGTGGGAACATCATTTGAATCGACTTCTTAAACTAGGACTAGGCACCCAGCTTATTCGATTAAAGTTTAATCCTCTAGATATCCGCGATAGGGAAGCAGAAAAAACTGTGTTCCTATCATACCTTGAAAAGGGTGTGATGACCATAAATCAAGTTGCGAAGCGTTTGGGTCTTGCGCCGGTTGAAGGTGGCGACAGAAACTTTATTCTATCACCCCAAGGCCCTATTTTTGTTGACGAACTAACACAAGCAGCGGGTGTTGAAAAACAAGCGTTAGAAGATCAAATAGAAGAATTAAAATCTGAACTTGATGCGCCGGATATAACGGGTGACACGATGCCTGTTAAACCCATCAAAATACCCGACGAATAATGCGCAAGGGGTAGTCTATGCCTGTTACTAAGGTGTACGATAAAATCAGCGAGCGTGCCCGCCGTCTTTTTGTCCTTCGGTCAGCTACCGAAGGATCACGCATCGTACTAGAGCGCGAATTTCAACGTGAAATGTCGCGTAAAATCTCGCGTATTCTTGGCGAGGTATCCCGCACAATTACGGATGATGGTACGCTCGATATTTGTGTGAAGCAAGCGCAACTTGTAAAACGATTACCTTACAAAGAGCGCGCCCCCGTAATTAAAGATTTTCTAAGCACGGCGTTTAACCCTGCAAGATTTCCAGACCTTAGCACTTCGGAAGAAGTGCGCGGGGCGCAGTCCACGTACACTAAATGGTTTCATATTATGTACGAGCTAGGCGCGGTCGCCGGCTTGCGGTCGATGGGGTACAACGGATCGTCTGTTTTAGTGGAGCGCGCACAAAAGAGAATTGAAGTTAAGAAAGGATTTTTCGATAAGGTAATTTATGAACTAACAGATGCCGAAATACTAAATCAGTTAGAAAATCGAGAGGTTCTTTTTGGTCGGGGTATTAGCAGAGATACTATTCTAGATGCGAGGGGTATGGTCAAATCCGATATATTTTTGGGCAATTCTACTGCGATGGAAGTAGCCGAAAAATTGAAGGTGAAATATCATATCCCATTAGTGCGGGGTGAAAAAATCGCACGCACAGAAACACAGCAAGCGTTTAATGGTGCGTGTAATGATATGTATCGTCGCAGTGGTGTTAAATACCACACTTGGTCTACGGTGGGTGACGACCGAGTACGTCCGGAACATTTAGATAATGACGGCTCAAAAGTTGAAATGGGAAAAGAATTTCCATCGGGGCAACTTCATCCAGGTGACGGCCCATTATCTATAAATTGTCGGTGTAGCGTATTTCCGGATTTATCAGATAAACGTATTTTACTAGAACCATGGCAAGGTGGCCCTGGTGGCGATTCTACCACGGTGGGGGATCAAGGATCACCGTCTAACCCCACTACGATCACGGGTGAAACCGATCCTAATTTGACGGGATTAGGTACTTCAAGACCCGATCCACGCAAGCGGGTGCTTACACCCGCACAACGAGCAACTGCGCGATTAAAAGTTATCACAAGTGTAAAAAAAGAAGTAGAGGAAGCGATAACTAAAGTTGAAAAGCGATTGATTGAACTTAGGCGACGAACCCGACGAACCAAACCTAGATTTGACCCTTCGGTAACACCTCAACAAATTGCAAACGCAGAGGAAGCGCTGTGGGATACCCGCAAACAATTACAATACGTCGATGACTTACTATCTGAAGAACGTGTGCAATTGCACGCTGCCCAACTTCGTACTACGGCCACCAAAATACACGGGGACACCACCGGTGAAGTATTTGGGGCTACTTTCAATATGGATGGGACCGTGTATGAGGGCACCGATGCCATCACAACTTTAAAGAGTTTTAATCTTACGCATGAGCAGGTTGCATCGGGACAATTTGAGAGTTTACTTAGAAATTATGAAGCTATTTATCGCGAACTTGCAGACGTTCCCGCAGGTCAACAATTAAAAATTGGCATCTTTAAAATGCCCGATGGTAAAGTTTCAATTGATTTTAATATTGCTACGCCTAAACGATCCGTAGCAAAACAAATTGCAACTTTAAATAATCAGGATAGTTTTTGGGATGCCGCTAAATTTGAAGTGGTCCCTACCGGCGGTACGGGGCAAAGCGTAATTAAAGACGCACAAATTATTGAGTTAATCAAGAACATCGACGAAGTAGAGGCGATGCCTTTAAAAAGTGCTAATCCGTGGGTACTACGCGGTGAGAATATCACAGATTTTAAGACACTAGAGCAGGTTGAAGCAATGGATCAGGCTATTGTGGATGCGTTTAGAACACGGGAGACAACCGAGCAATTATTTGTAACTGCACACCGTATTGAAGATGGCACCCCCATTTATACACCCGCACGGGCTACGCTACACGATGAAATTATAGTCGCTACTTTAGAGGGCAGCAGCGCCGTTGATGAACCTGTTTCGATAATGATGGGCGGGGGTTCAGGTGCGGGAAAAGGCACAGTCCGTCGAAGTGGGAAGATGGACCTACCTCAAAATTTAGCTACAGTAAATTCCGACGATATAAAAGAGATGATTCCGGAATATACGCACATGGTGGACAATGGCGACGATGCGGCAGCAGCTATTGTTCACGCTGAATCATCCGATGTGGCGAGGCGTGCATTAGACGAAAGCATTGAATCGGGTAGAAATACAATGCTAGATGGTACGGGTAATAGTAGCATGGCAAAAGTGCAAGGGCGCGTTGATCGATTACGTAAAACAGGGAATAGAGTAGAGGCGCATTATGTCACAATCGACATGGACGAAGCATTTAAACGCGCAACACAAAGAGCAAAAGATAAAGGGCGCAAGGTGCCCGATGATATTATAAAAGGTACACACGAGGGTGTGAGTAAAATTTTTCCTAAGTTGGTAGACGAAAATGTATTCGACGAAGTTACCTTGTGGGATAACATGGGAAAACCCCCCACAAAAATTCTCACTCAAAAAGATGGCATAACTACTATCCACGATGCCGACAAATGGGAATCCTTTTTACGGAAAAATCCAGACTATCGGCCCAACAGTTGGGTACCAAAACCGGGAACACAGATCGACGATTTAACTTCATTCGATAGACACCGAATTTCTAGCTTCACGGAAAACGGAAGAACTAAATTTACTCCTTCCAGAACATCTATGCATGATGAAATTGTCGATGAAATAATTTCAGTAAATCGAAACAATGAATTAGTAACAGCGGTAGATGAACCAGTATCATATATGATGGGCGGCGGTTCGGGTTCGGGTAAAGGCACCCTATTAGATGTTAAACAATCTGCGGGTGATTTAGGCGTCCCGGTGAATACTGCAATTGTAGATTCTGACCGGGTGAAAGATTACCTTCCCGAATATCAAACGATGTTAGAGGCGGGCGACCCTAAAGCGGCTATGATTGTTCACGATGAGTCATCGCATATTGGAACCGTTGCGGTGCGTGAGTCGATGCGCAGAAATCAAAACACACTCATAGACGGTACGGGTGATGGTGGGTATGGGGCATTACGTGAGAAAATAAAAATCTTACGTGAAACTGGAAATAAAGTAGAAGCAAATTATGCCACTATTGATACTTCTCTGGCGGTTGCTCGTGCCGAAGAAAGAGCGCGCAAATCGGGGCGTGCTGTCCCTAACGCTGTTATCAAAAGAACACACGAGCAAGTAAGCAAAGTTGTTCCCAGAGCGTTAGACGAAGGATTGTGGGACAAATTTACGCTATGGGATACCACCGATGCGCTAAATGGCAACGCTACTAAAATTTTATCTTTGGACGAAGGTCGTATCTTTATTCACGATGCAGAAAAGTGGGAATCGTTCCTAAGAAAAAATCCAGACTACATACCCAATAGTTGGAAATCGGCGCGGGAACTTCCAGAATTACAAAGAGTTGCACGACTAAACCCCGATGATTTCATACCGCCTGTTTCTTTAAAAGAGGCAGACGATTTTTTAGTGCGGTCTACTTTGAGCGACGACCCCGAATTACTTTCTTTGTTACCCGAAAGAACCCGACAATGGATTGCAGAAAGCAAGGCACTCTATGACCCCGATTTACCGGTTCGGGGCGTTGGTATTGCTAAACCTTCCCCCAATGGTGTGAAGTTTAATGTAAGTCAAGGTCGCGCTGATTTACCAGATATCGATGCGGTAGGTTTTATAGCCAGATCGGATGATAATAAAATTTATGCGTATGGTGTTGTAGATGGCAAAATTAAACCCATTGCGATTAGTAAAGAACATCTATTTGACCCCGATTTAATAGGCTTACAGGGTAGAAAGCGCGCCATTTCAAAACTAAATGAACTACAGACTAGGGTAGATAAGTTTGAAGTAGCCATTGAGATGTTGGGTGGTACGCCAACCCCCGAGGGCGCTGTAAAATTTGAAGCACTAAAAAAAGAGTTAGAACTGATTACCAAAAAGCGCGCTTATATGAAACGATATGACCGCGTGCTAACTTTGGATGATTTGCGGTATGAAAAACTTATATCCGACGATCTGTTTAGGGCCGCAGACATGCGTCGAAAGTTAATGACGCATGAACTAGGGCACACCATGCAATTACCTTCAGACGGTATGTCGGGTATGCCGGCGGCTAGGCGAAGTTTTGTTCAAGCTACGCATACTGTAAGTGAGGGTGCAAGGCAAGAACTGCTTACATTAGTAGACGCATCTAAACTAGACGGCGCATTTGAAGGTATGCAGAATGTTACGGTAGGTAATAAATTAAAAATCAATTTTACTAACCAGCGCGAAACGTGGGCAGATTTAGTTGCCATTTATACGGACCCTCAAAAAAATGTAATTTTAAAACATGCTATGCCCGAAACTTTTCAAAATTTAGAAGCAATGCTGGGAAAGCTACCCTACAAGGTACCCGATATAGTAGATGAACGACTATCAAACGTAATTAAATATGCGGCGTTAGACAAGGACAGAAACAATCGCATACTGAAGGGTTTGCAGGCACAATATAATTTAACAATTGATGATGTTGATGACATTTTTAGGCGATTTTCCAGCGTAGATGTGCGGGCCATCGCCCAAAATCCAAACCTACTGGATGATGTTGTGAATGATGCGTTGTACATCATAAAAACCGCCCAAGATTCGATGGACCCCAAGCATAGAGTTTTGATGAGCGTTACAGCTAAACGTACGCAAGAACTTACCGATACAAATTTGGCGAGATGGCACGCTACCTTAAAGGGAGAGCAAGGACTTTTATCAGACGAAGTAAACGCGATAGCTAAAAATCAAAAACTTCACCGGGCAGAATGGCCGCACTCACGAGTCGAAAAAGAGATGCGAGAGTTGAGGCAGCGGATGCGCACGCTTCAGGACACGGATACGCTAATCAGAGCAGAGCAGCGACATCGCGAATTAAGGCTTGCTTCGGGGAGAGTAGCCGCCCCTCCTGAGCCATTTAGCCAGCGCTCATGGAATCCAACTTCAACACGAGACTACTTAGATTATGGCGTGCATCCCACTATTGCAGATGACATTGTAGAGTTGACACCTACGGAACATTTGCAAAGAGCAAAATATATTTTAGAACAAGATTTAGCATCCCCTGAAAACGTAGCTTTACGAGTTGCTATGGATGATGTGTTAGCAGGTAAACCGTTGCCACCAAACGCAACTTTACAAACTGTAAATGATCGAGTAACGGCGCGTGTTTATTTAAAACACTTAGACGATGCCGACAAGACACCACATAATTTATATGTAGGCATTAACAGTGACACGGGGACTATCTTCTTTCCACGTACACAGCGGGGGATCGTTGGGGACGTTATACAATTGCCAGTAGGCGAGGGGGAGTCCCTCACGTTATCGAAGGTTACGACTAATTTAACCTCTAGCAAGTCACGTGCTATAGAGGATGCCCTATCGGACGGCGCGAACGATGGTGTAGTTTTTAAAATTCGGGCCGGCGCTGATGCGCAACGTATGGGAGATCGAGCGACCGTTGCTGACTTATTGGATGGGGGCTTAAACAAGCCAGAAAATTCACGCGCTAAAAATCAGGTACTCAATAGATTGTTTCCCGATGCTAAGGATGAGCGCTTAAGAGCTGGCGCTTTTACCTATCGTACAATTGAGGACGCAGACGATGTAGCTACGCGGATGTTATTTGAAGACGCAAAAACATTATACTTTGATTTGCATGGTGAAACTGCTGAGTCAATAACTCATACTAAGGCAGAAGCGATGCGTCAATTACTTAAAGGCAACGATGCGAGCGTTTCCCCTCGGGAGTTGCAACAGCTTATCGACAAAGCGGGTAGACTACATCCTAAAGAACGAGCCAGCCTGTTTGAATTTCAACAGCAGTATGTGTCCGAATATCGAGCAAGAGCGCAAGCAAGGGCGTTACTTAATGAATTAGACCGTGCGCCGGTGTCTGTGGATTCGGTGTACGTCCCCTTTCCAGACGGTCTACGTATCATCGACACCGATTTGTTAGTGCCGGGGAAGGTGCTAGAGATAGGCCAGCCAACCGGGAAGGCCGAAGCATTTTTACGGCTAAACGGCCCCACACCCGGAAAGGTTAAACCTAGCGATTTAATGGCTACGCAAGATTCGGTATTAACACGCGGATTATCGACACGCAAGGCGGCATTAGGGGATACTATTTACGGTATAGATGACCCGATGAAAGATACCGCAATAATGTTCAAGGTGGACAATCCAAAGGGTATAAAGCGCGAACCTAAATTTAAGGCATATCGACGGGGGGAAGGTCGGGTAAGCAAACCACACGAAATGCTAATGGCGGGGGAGTTTAGAGTAAAGAGTGTACAAAAAATTGATGGTGTATTGGAAGTTAATGTGGAGCATATCCCACCTAAACTTTCCACCGACATAATACCCCAAAAAACAATAACAGGTGCGCCAGATGAATTTGCAACGCATGGGGAATTTAAAGTTGTAGGGGTAACCAAAAAAAAATCATATATTGAAGTTGAGTTAAGTCAGATTCCAACGGATCGCAGTAGGATTAAAACTTTCCATACGGGGGATTTTATAGATGCGGATGCAAATATAATTGTTCGGGAGTTGATAGAAGAAAAATCATACAGTCAACTTTTTGCTGAAGCGCAAAACGATATTTTAGTAGGTGAAAAAGTAGTTAAGGGGACTAGACCTACCGCGATGTTAAAACGCGATTTAGACGCGGTGATTAACGGTGAACCATTACCTAAAAATGCAAGCGGCGCACTTATAGAGCGTAGAACGAAGGCGCGCATATTTTTAAACGAATTAGACAGCACAGACGAAGTGCCTTCGCACTTATATCGAGGTGATCGTGCCATAAGTCGTTCGGGAAAGGATATGCGGGAAGTAACACTAGGTCAAGAGATAGAAATAAATGATCGAACGATTGTTACGGGACTAACAACCGATCCAAAGGTGGCACAAAAATTTGCGCTAGATCGAGGCGAAGAAAATTGGCCTCCCGTAGTGTACAAGGTTAGACCGGGGGCGAAGGCGCAAAAACTATTTGAAGACATCGACGCTATCGACTCACGAATTTTAGAGATGGGGAGCGAGGCAACCCCTGAGTATGCCTTAGCACTAAGACAGAAACGTGAACTTAGAGCAAAATTAACCGCGCTTCAGGAAGACGAATATTATACAGCGGGAAAATTCCGCGTAGTTGGAAAACGAGAGATACCTATCGACGATTTAGACATTTCCCAAGTTATGGATACTCGACGCAATTTTACAATCCCCGATGGCGTAGAGGAACACATTATAGAAATTGAAGTGGAGTATGTACCTTTAACCGACGATGTTTTAAAACCTGCCGCAGATATTCCTAAACCGTGGCAACACAACACCCAAGCAGAGGAGGTACCACGATGGTTTGTAGATCAATTTGCAGACGTAAAACCTCCCACTTCGAGTGCAGGCCGGAAATCGTTAGATGCTCTTAAAAAAGACATTTTAGAACACGGTATTTTAGACCCAATTGAAATTTCCATCGACGATGCGGGCCGCGCTCTTGTTACAAATGGTAATCGGCGCTTAATCGCTGCAAAAGAATTAGGTATAGAAGATGTGCCGGTCGTAGTTAAAAAACAAGATGGTGCCCTAGCACGGAAGGTAAACGTAAAGGACAAATTATTCGATCCTGATTGGAAACCCACAACCGTGGGAGATTATTTCGATGACGAAATGTTTGAACTAACTACAACTAAAGTTGCGAAGCAATGGGCAATGGACGGCACCGGCCCTAAATATGAAACCATAACCTTATTTGAGGATTTGTACCCTAATTCTCGCCTGGGCGGTTTTGGGGCACGAGGTGAAGCAAAAACAACGAAAGAAGCAATCGAGCTATTATCGAAGCGGGGGACCACGGGCATAACTTCTGGTAATGACCGCCTACGGCGAACTCTCAACGATATATTTGAGGGCACGGTTGATCGGTCTGGGGATACCCTCAAGATACAGCCCGGGGGTGGATTTACGGAAATTGTCGGCGAATCATTTTCAAATTTTGTAAAGCGTCACATACGCCATGCCGAAACGCTTGAGAAAGCCGGCGATGCGGCACAAGCCAACCACGTAAAAACTCAACTTGTAAGAATGATGCGTCAACGGGCAGAAGCACGTGCTATTGCTCACAAGCTAGCTACCGAAGCAGACATCATGCCTGTGGCGTTGTATAGGGGCACCGGAAATCAGCATGGTTTAATCAATAGTCGATTGTATAATTCCATAGGTTCATGGGATGATTTAGAACCCGGTCAAGTCATAGAGTTGGGAGGTAGAAAATTCACAACGGGCTTAACTCGAGATGAGGATATGGCGCTTCATTTTGCGTTTCAGTCGGGGACACGCCACGAAGGTGCCATAGTTTGGAAAATTAAACCGGGCGCACGTGCTAAGCGGGTGTTATCGATAGATGATGTGGGAGCATCCTTCCAAAATGAAGATGAGTTTATGGCAGCGGGTAACTACACCGTCACAAAGAAAACCAAAAAAGTATACCAAAGCGGTCCCTACAGTGATGTTCCAAAGGACTATCTTGAAATTGAACTCGAATGGCAACCTTTAAACACGCCGTCTTCTGTTGACCCTAAACTTGTCGGTATTGAAAAATTTAAAAGACTACAACAAAACGAAGGTAATGTGCGTCTGCCTACTAAAACAAAATTGGTTCAAAGCGAATTGGGTATTCCCGAAACCGGAAAACCGTTTGAATTTACTTATGCACATAATACAGAAAGCGCAGTTGATTATGGTAAACGGTATGGGCAGCATGTAGAACCATCTGGAAAATATGTAACTGTTGTAAACCCTAAAAATGTGGTAGATCAGCCTACAATTGAAACAGGAATTATCACACTTGAAAAGCCTTTAGTTGTAGATTTTGGGGCGGGTTACTCAGACGCTACTAATTGGAAATATGTTTTAAGCGAACGATTCGGGGGTAAGACGGGAAGGGAACTAAGCGAAGCAATCACGGATGCGGGGTATGATGGAATTGTTACGGTAACTGAAACGAGAGGAACTAAACACACTTCAGAAATTATAGCCCTTAGAAAAAATCCTGATCGACCACTACACGCACTAAGTCCCGGCAGGGAACTCCGCCCCTCTGAGGTATTTGATGCTATAAAATCCCCCGATGAATTACTATCCATCCAAACGCAACGGGCGGCAGTTATTGCAGAGGAAAGATTAAAGGAAATAGCTCGCATTAGGGACATAGCCGCAGTCCAAGACGTAGCCGCGCAACGACTAATGGAATTAGAGGCTCGATACGTTAGGGCAGATGTGGCAATACAAAAAGCAAGAGCAGAGAGGGCACAAGTAAAAGCAAAAGTTGATGCTGTAAATAGTCAAATTAAAAAAATAAAACAGGGGATAAAAGAAGGCGTGTTTGAACCTGAAGATTTAAACTCTTTGTATGAAATGCGAGAGGTGGCGGTTGGAAAGTTTCAAGCATGGGACGATGAGGTAAACCAGCTAATTGATGTTGACGCATCTTTGAGAAGCGGCTTAATTACCCCTAGTCAAGCCGATGCGGCAAGCAGTCCCACGTTTTTTGACAAGCTACTGAGAGAATCATCGGCACAGTTGGAGGAAGCAACTGAACTTATAAACAAAAGGGAAGGTGTAAAACAACTAAAACTTTTTGAGACGGTTGAATCAGATATTTTAAAGACTTTGAAAGCTGACTTAGCAAAAATAGATGATGTTATGCAAGCAGAAATACACGCGGTAGATGCTGCGCAAGAGGCCGCAGAAAAATTGATGGACGCGATAACTAAATCCGAAAACGCACAATTAGAACTAAACTTTGCCGAAGCTAAGGTGGTTACGTCCGAAGAAAAATTGGTAGGCGCTGCCAAGTTAAAAGCAGACGCCACCCAATTTAATAACGCCGAAGATTTTATAGGGGCGGTCCTAGATTCTGAAGAAACAACTACGGTTTATACTGTGCGACGGGTGAGTGCAAAAAAAGTGCCTTTCCCAGATGAGGCCCCAGACGGGCATATCCGCATGTATAGAGGTGTGAACCCCGATAGGATTGAGGGTCGGGGTAAAGGCAAGTACGGGGGGACTAAACTAGATGCCGAGGGGGGTGGCGTAGGGCGATGGTACACAACCGATTATGAAGAAGCGGTCTCGTATGCAAATTGGGATTTGGAGACTACGGGAGAGCTAGGACCGAATCGGGCAATACTAGCAGTTGATGTTCCAAACGAGGATGCCGTAGTGTTTGCAAGGCGAGGAAGTAGGACTCATTTAGATGAGGATGATTTTCTAGCTGGCGGTAGGTCAGAGGCACTTCTTGATGGTGATTATGCGTCACGGTCGGTTCTGTACGAAGGCGATGAAATTATCGCGGGGAAAGACGCACCCCATTTAGCTGCGAAAGAAATAGAAATTACAATCCCATCCGAGCCAAAAAATTGGGATTCAATAAATCGCGATTATAAGAATCGAACGGGTGAATTTGGAACTACCTCACGCACATCTACTGAAGTTAAAACGATAGATGGTATTCGTTATGAATCATACGCAGACACGGGGGAAATGTTAGAGGGTTTGGGTTATGAACATATGGTAGCTATCCGTGAATCGGATGATCGTGTGGTGGGTACTTTATTTTACGGCCCAGATGTAAAAGACCCTACCGAAGTGGGCATTAAGGGTGCGGTAGGAGTTGCACCAGATATGCGCCGGCGGGGTATTGCAACAAATATGTATGATATGGGCGAAGAAGTAACGGGGGAGGTTTTCAAACCGGACATCCCCCATTCGCCAGATGCACAAGCGTTTTGGAAAAGCAGGCAGGCTAAAAAAGATATTCCAAATAACACACGGTTTATTACCGATAAGAAAATGGCGAACCAACTAGCCGCTATGGATGATTCTATGGAGGTTGTTTCCTACGAACTGCCAGTTTCAAGTTTACAAGATGACGCTCCTTCGATGGTTAAATACTCAAAAGGTGTAGACAATCCAAAAATTAAAAAGCTAGAAAACACTTTCTTAGAAGTATCGCAAGAGACAAGCGATCCTGTGACTAAGGGGGTAAGGTACACGGATAAAAAAACAGGCGGCGGTTTAATGAACAGGTCAAACCTTAACCTCGATAAGTTGACTGACGATGAACACTCTGAACTTGTAGACTTATGGGACTTTGGACTGCAACAACCGCTTGAGGTTCCTTCAGACGCAAAATTTGCATTTACCTTAGAAGGTGAACAGCAGCACGAGCGATTACTTGAGTTGCTAACAAAGGCATCGAAAAATGGCGTAGTCAGAGAGGAAATAGAGTTTGTTGGTACACCGGTCTGGGCAAGTAGTGACGGGCAAATTGCGTTTAACCCTTTAACGCAGCAAGTCGATAACGTACCCTATCCAATGGCACCTAAGCCACGAGGTAGTGTACGTATTGTCGATGATATACCTGCGAGCCAAGCCGACAGCCTTGATGACGCTGCCGCTGCAAAAGTAACAGGAGGGATGACCGAAGATGAATTTATGAAGAAGCATAAAACGGGAGATATTTCATCAGACTGGAGTTACCGGGCAGGCGGGCTTGATCATTTAGTAGGACCAGAGGTATCAAAAGCAGAAAAATACCCTGAAATTGTTGGTAAGATAGTTGGTAAGAACGGCAAGACTTATGAAGTCAGAGCATCGGGCAAACGAATAGGCTACTCCAAAGTAGATGCTAGTGGTGAGCTAGTGCGCGGTCGAGACGGAATTGCCTTGAAAATGACACCCGAAGAAATTAAAAGAAAAGGGTTAGCTGAGTTTGATAAAAGCAGAGTTGTTTTTGACGGCGACACTCCAGTTGCATTAGTCTCCGACGAATCCGGCACTGTTGGTTTATGGGTAACAAAGCCGAATCAAAGACAAGGCATCGGGTCTGAATTGTTAGCGCGATTTATGAAAGAAAATCCCAACATGACGTTAGGGAAAATGACACAGGCAGGCGAGAACACCAGTCGTGCTACCTATCGCAAGCTGTTGACGAGAAACGCTGGCCGTAACCGATATGTGGCGGGTGCAAAGCAAGCCGATAATGTTGCGTCTACTGCCGATGACGCCGCCGCTGCAAAAGTAACAGGAGGGATGACCGAAGATGAATTTATGAAGAAGCATAAAACGGGAGATATTCCATTCGATGCTTACGCCGACACCGAACGGGGAGGCGGGCTTGATCATTTAGTAGGACCAGAGGTAGAGCCACTAACAGAACTACCCGATAATCTTGACGTAACGTATGGTGGAAAACTAGGTCCAAACAAAAAGAAGTATTACGTTTTTGATGAAACCGGCGTGCGGAAATATGGACGACATGATACCTACGAAGCAGCTAAGGCAGAGGCGTTAGAAAACATTAACATTGAGCGCGGTGTTGGAGGAAAATATCCCGATAAGGTTGGTGAGATAGTTGGTAAGAACGGCAAGACTTATGAAGTCAGAGCATCGGGCGAACGAATAGGTTACAACAAAGGGGATGCTAGTACCGGTGAGCTAATGCGCGATGCCAAGGGTAATCCCATATCAATGACACCCGATGAAATTAAAAAAGCAGGGGTACCTGAGTTTGACCAAAGCAGAGTTGTTTTTGACGGCGACACTCCAATTGCATTAGTCTCCAACGAATTTGGGTCTGTTGGTTTATGGGTAACAAAGCCGAATCAAAGACAAGGCATCGGGTCTGAATTGTTAGCGCGATTTATGAAAGAAAATCCCCACATGAAGTTGGGGAAAATGACACCGGCAGGCGAGAAAGTGAGTCGTGCTGCATATCGCAAGCTAGCCAAGGGTCAGACCATACTTGCCGAAGTACCTATCGAAAAGATAAATGTAGCTAAGTTGAAAATGTCAAATGATGTTTACGATTTAACGCCCGGTGATATGGACCCACGGTTATTACACCCAACGCGGCACTCAGGTACAATATCAGCTACGGATTCGGTTGGTAATGCGGTCGGCGCGGTAGACTATCGAATAGTGGGTGACGAAGTACACATAAAATACATTGGTGTAAATCCACAATATCGGAGGCAGGGCGTAGGCACGAAACTAATAGAAACGGTAGAATCAAACTTTGAAGGTAAAACGATTGTTCGCGGCATAACTACTCCCGAAGGTAGCGAATTTCTTGAAGCATACGACAACGCTGTAGAATTGCGTGCGGCTGGACTTGCAGCACAAAATGATCTTGTAGCCGCAAATAAGGCGGCAGCGCAGGCTACCCGGCAATTGGATAATGTATCTGAAAAAGCTGCTTTAGCTATGGCAAGAGTTGATGATAGCGTGGAAACTAAACGATTGAATGGTATCATTAAAAGAGAAGGTATCTACATCGACGATAACACACGAAAAATAAACACAATTGAAAGTAACCAGAAATCTTTAATGGAGAGAAAAGCTACGGAAATAAATCGTAGAGGTAAGCCACTAAAAACAACTCTTGCAGAGGAAAAAAGGCTTACACGAAATATAGATTCTGTACAAAAAGAAATTGAGGCGTCTAAACGTCGCGCACTTAAAGCTAAAAAAGATTTACAGCGCAGGGAATTACATAAGCAACTTCAACTTAAAAAGGCGCACGAGAAACGGGAGCGTTTGCAAGTTATAAAGAATAGAAGGAAAGTTCAAGATGACAAAATAGTTAAGGCTAAAATACTACGTGAACAAAAGGCGAAGGATAGGGCGTTAGAAGTTAAACAGTTGGATGAAAAAGTAGTTGTAGCTACCGATAAAAAGAAATTAGATTTAGATACCGCACATACAAAAGCAGAGGCCGCTAAGGTAGATGATGCAAAACTTGCGCAGACACAAAAAGAAAAACAAGAGGCCCTAGTAAAAGATTTAAAGGCAAAAGCAGACAAACAAGCTGCCGAACAAAAAAAGGCACAAGAAGAACATAAACAAAATGAAGAAGATAAGGCTAAAAAAGAAGAATCATTACGATTGGCTAAGATAAAGAAACAGGCCCTTGAGGAAGAACAAGCCAAGGCGGAGGTGGCCGAAAAAGCACGCATTCAAGCGGAGCAAGATAGCCTTGCCGCAGCACTTAAAAAAATGGAGCAAGATGTACTAGATGCAATTGAGGCAGCCACTAATTCAAACCTACGCTTACAAGCACTGGCTTTACAAGCGCGGCAGGAGGCGGCTAAACTCAAAGCGGAAAAAGCATGGTTTAAATACAAGCAGGCTGCTGAAAGTGCATCGTCTGCAAGTTCACTATCGGATGCCGCAGACGATGAACTTGATTTAACGGAAGAAGCGCTAGAATATCTTATAGATGATTTACACGTAGACGTAGTTGCTATGCGAAGACATGCGGCTTCACTGAAACTAGCAGCTATGCGTAAGGCCGACGAATTAGTAGAGGCACAGCTAGAATATCGAGAAGCCTATTCTATGTTTGAAAAAATGAGTAAATTACGAGAAGTTGAAGAAATGGGGGCGCTATAAAATGGATAAGAAGGAAAAAAAAGAAGGTCAAAAAAAGTATTGGCAATATTTAACAGCGCAATATGAAAAAAGGCAGGGTCAAGATTTGGAAACTCCTTTATTCGCTGCATTAGAGGTAGCTACTCAACAACTTAAAAAACAAAGAATAGCTGATTTGGGGGAGCGCCCTAAACCTTTACCTAAAAGAAAAACTAAGCGGAAGAAAAAGAAGAAATAATATGGCTACTAAATTAACCGTGGAAGAAATGAAACTTATCTTGACTGAACTTGTAAACAAAAAACCTTTGAGTATCAAAACTCCCGAAGGCCGTGCCCTCAGAAAAGAATTTGAACGTGATTTGGAGGATGCCCGAAAAAAGGGGCACGTGTTAGATTTTCCACACGATGGGATGGATAAGTAATCATGTTATCGCCTGAAGAACTCGAGAAAATTTTTATCGAGGCAATGACTAATCAGCCACCTTCGATTACGACTAAGGAGGCGCTATCACAACGTGCCCGGTTTGCATCTGAAATAAAGGAGGCACGGGAGCAGAATATAAGGCTAGAAATCCCCTTTGAATGGCCTTAATGTGTGCAGACGTAGGCACCTAAGAATCTGCGGTTGCGTGTTTTCTCCTTTTTCGGTAGACTTTATCGCGAAATTTCAATTCCTTGGAGAGACTACAAATGCCAAGACCGGGAAGGGAACTTTTACACTTAACCGCCCCAGTTGCGCTTTCATCGGATGATGACTCAACCAATAAGGCAGTCGTCAAAGGATTCGCATCTGTAGAGAAAAGTGAATCAGACAGAAGCGGTGATGTAGTACCGCCAGATGAGTTTGACATCGAGAAATTTATGGTGTCGCCAACTTTGTTGGTTAATCATAAGTTTTGGTTGGATGATTCCGGTAACGGTATTGCAGCAGGCCGCCCTACGCAAATGCACGCGGTTAAAATTGCAGATATCAAAAGCGACAATGAATGGGGAGTTGTTGACTTAAAAACAAAATCACAAGTCAATACATTTCCCAAGGCTCAAATCCCCAGCTTAAAACCGGGGGATCGTGGGTTATTCGTTGTCGCCGATGTTACTGTAGACGAAGTAGCAAAAATGGTCCGTAATGGAGAATTAGCTACTTTTTCTTGGCGCGGTTTGGTGACAGTTGCATATCGTGTAAATGATGTGGGACGAACCGAGCGTGTCTTGACTGACATTGATTTGTATGAGGTGAGTTTAACACACATACCAGATCAAACTTCTGCCCAAGCAGTCGTTGTTAAATCAGCCGATGGAGTAGGGCGCAAGCACCCCTTAAATGTGTATTGCGTAAGACTAGAAAAAAGTAAGTATGAAAGCGAAGATATAGCACTCGCATACCTTCGCACCCACGATTTACAAACCGACTCTGTAAAAGATGAAAACGGTTCATTTTACGGTTTTCAGCGCGAGCAATCCGACTTTGACGCCAACCGACTTGTAACGGTGAAAATGGCCGATGGGATACACGTGATTGCGGGACCGCTGAAGCAAGACATCGACCCTTTTTCTTGGGCGACACGTTCTTTAGGTACCGATGAAACAGAAAAACTCGCTACCTTAAACCCCCCAGACAGTAACACAAAGGATACTGATATTATGTCCGACGATACACAAAAAGAAGATATTGCAAAAGAAGCGGAGGCCCTTGATTCCTTTGGCGATTCTCTCGCAGAGAAAACCGCACAAGGTGTAGCCACCGCCTTAGCTCCTGTATTTGAATCCTTAACCGAATCCCTAACGGCAATGGGTACGAGTATGACTTCTCTTGTAGAGAAGGCTGTTAATCCATTCCCGCCAAAAGAGGATGAGGATGAGGAAGAAGACGAAGACGAAAAGCCGGTAGCCAAAAAAGCTAAAAAGAAAGCGGCTGCCGTTGAGGATGAGGATGAGGAAGATGAGGAAAAAGCCCCTGTTAAAAAACAGGCAAAAAACGGAAAAGAAGAAACGGAAAAGGAAAAACAGGAAGTTGGAAAATCTGCCAACTTCGACGAAGTTATGGGAGTTCTTAACGCTTTGGCCAACAACTTGAAATCTACACAAGATCAAGTTGTTGATATTGCTAAAACTGCGGATGGTTTGTCCAAGGCTACCCCCAATGATATTGGGAGAGATGAAAGGTTGGCTGTAGAAAAGTCTGCCGGACACGACCCCAATTCCGTTTTTGATTCTGCCTTTCCATTCATAGGCGGAATTTCCTAGTCCGTTTTTTCAGGAAGTTTTTTACAAGGGATTTGATTTATGTCGAATATGGAAATCAAACTTCCGCTGCGAGAACTTATGAGCAAGAGCGCGGTTGATTCGTCCTCTTTGCCCAATAGCGTTCTCAATCGGGAGCAAGCGAATCGATTTATTGACCTCGTTGTCAATGAGTCTGTACTTTTACCAAAATGCCGAACGGTACGAACCAATCGTAACAAAGGCGAAATCAACAAACTCGATCTTGGAACGATTGTCACCGAAGGTGCGCACACCACAAGCAGCGCATCAACACGAGTCCCCACTGAATCGGTTGTGACTTACGACTGCGAAAAATATCGTAGTGCGTTCGATCTGAAAACCGATTTCATGGAAGACAATTTGGAGCGCGCCGGAATTCGTGACACGCTTCTAAGTATGTTTTCAAAAAGAATTGCCATCGATACGGAGTTGGCTGCCATTGAAGGTGATGACTCTTTATCGACTGGTGACGCCCAGACTGCCGAGAATAATCTTCTTGGTGTAAATGATGGTTGGAAATCCATTCTTACTGGCCGCGTTCCGGCTGCACAGCAAATCGATTCTGCCGGCGCAGCGCCTTCTAAAGTTTTGTATTACGACATGAAGCGACAGATTCCGTCTCGTTATCGGGCAGCCAAGCCTAATTATGTTTGGGTGGTTCCATCGGGACCGTTTGACAAGTGGAAACTTGATTGGAGTGACCGCGAGACTGCTGGTGGTGATTCTGCTTTGAGTCAAGGACTGGCTCCAGGCCCTTGGGGAATTCCTATGTTGGAAGTCCCCTTGATGCCCGAAGATTTGACGTATGGCACAGCCGGTGTAGATGGTTCGCAGATTTGGCTAACGCCACTTCAAAACTTGATTTATTTTGTCCAACGTGACATCACGATTGAGTTTGATCGTCAGCCCCGCGCCGATGTTTGGGAAGTGACTATTCATTTCCGCGTCGATTTCGAGGTTGAAAATAGTCAGCTTGCGGTTATTGCTAACAACGTGGCAATGAGCGGCAACGATTACACTGGTTAATTTTAGCTAGTCTAAGTCCGTCAATTTTAGGACTAGGCGGGCGCGTTTTAACGTCCCGCCTAGTCTTTTTTTGTGTGGGGGATATATGCGGGGATTCGACACGCTACCACAAACGGACGCCCCCAATTACAAACTACCGGACGATTGGACCGGTATGAAAATTTGCTTGAAGTGGACCGGGGGTGTAGGTGATGTTTTAATGGCAGTGGGAGGCGCAGCACTTGCCTTAAAAAAAAAGGATTGCCATATTACCGCTTGTGTAATGCCTCATCATGTCCCCCTAATCGAAAAATTAGAGGGCGTTGACACGGTTATTCCCGGCGTGAAACTAAATCAGATTCAAGTACGAAACTCGTTTGAAGTTATTATCGATTTTGCATTTTCAATTAACAACTCAAAAGAAATACGAAAGGGAAAATACTATGAATTATTAAGTAACCACATCGGATTGAATTTAAGTCCCGGTAGATTTAAGTCAATATTGCGGAAGGATAAATCCAAGACAGATAAAAAATCAGTACACATTCACCCATCCGCAAGTAACCCCAATAGAAGATGGGACGATGCAAAATGGAAAAATGTAGCATATAAGTTGAGGGATTGGGGATACCATGTTGTGTGGATAGGTACCAAAGATGAGTACGGTTTTTCTGACGATAGAATAACTAAATTAAGCGACACTTCCGATGATCTAGTTTGGCAAGTAGAACAAATTGCAGATTCCGCAGATTATTTTATAGGATGTGATTCAGGGTTTGCGCACGTTTGCGGTTTGTTAGGCATCCAGGGGCTAGTTTTATTCTTTACTACGGATTCCGAAAGTGTAATTGGTATGTACCCATCGATGCGGGGATTAGATTGTTATGCCGCGTTGGGGGCATATCCTACTAGAACTTTAAAATCGCATTGTGCGGTGGGGTCTAGGTGTTCAAATTCCATGACAGCAAACGATGTTCTACGGAACTGCCAAATCCCTATAATAGAGGAACTAGAAATGCCTCGCGATTTAACTCCTGCAAATCAATTACAAATTGGAATATGCGGTGCTACTGCGCAGACGGACGTTATTGCAAATTTTCTTGCTCAGAGTTGTCGAGTTGAAATTTTAGATGTTTATCCAGAATACGACGACGAGTTTGATATCTTCGTTGAAGTAAGCGACGACAAGGTAAAAATAATTACGCCCGGCGGGATCGAAGCAACTGTAAACGCAAACCATCCCGAAAATATAAAAAGAGCAATCCGAGAAATTTTAGGCCGAGGATGATACATCATGTCAGCTAAATCGTTTCGATTATTAAACGGGGAGATGCTTGCTTTTGTGTTCACTGTTTTGGTAGTTCTTGCTTCTATTTCGGCTAGCTACGGTGTAAGCCAACACCAACTAAATAAACACGAAGCAAGGTTAGCGGCTGTTGAACACGATGTAAATAAGAATGAAAATCTTTTAATTAAAATTGCTAATGATGTTTCGTGGATTGTTAAACAAATAAAAAAAACAAACGGAGACTAACAAGATGGCAACCGCCGGCACATTCACAACGTCAACAGCGGCAGCGGGATTTTTTTCCGATGCTGACGGCGTAACTACGATTCGATGCGTTAATAATGATTCGTCAAATTCGATTGATATAAACGTGGAAGGGCTACACGCTGCTGGCGAGTATTACCGACTAGCCCCCAAGGGATCGGGAAACTCCCATATCGCAGAATTTACGATTGCCCCGCTTGGTATTAAATCGGCAACTGCAAAATCAACAGCGGCGACCCCCGAACTGCTTTATGGCGTTGTCTCTATTGACCCGAGGAGCTAGACAATGGCAATAGTTGGAGCGTATGGAGGAACCGCCGGTCAAATTAGTTTTGATTCGGGGGATGGTAATGTAAAAATTATGTCGATTCCCGATGGCGCAACTTCCGTGACCGTTAAGAACACATCTAACGCTGCGCAGTTTGGATTTGTTTGGATTCCCGGCATTCATCGCGTTGAAGATGGGCAGACTGGGATAGCATACGCACAGTGGGCCTATTTGTTTGCACCGGTTATTGGCGTGACTACCGATAACACCTTTACGCTTCGTCCGAACGGAATAAAAGAAGTGTGGGCTAGGACTTCGGCTGGCGGGGGCTACCCTTGCACGCTTTCGTTTGGAGTAACCGAAAAAGCAATCACAACTAACTACACAACTCGCAGAGATTGCAGGTAATAAAATGGCAACATTCAGTGCGGGTGACATTTCCGTATCGACAACCGAGACAGTTATATGGGAAGATTCCCAAGGTGCTTCATCTGTGTTTATTATGAACGGCACATTTGGGCCGGGCCAAGACTTACACGTTCACGTTGACGGTCTACATGCCAGTGGCGAATATGTGAAACTTGGGATGATTGGCTATGGTTCCCAACTTGTAAGCTACGCAGTTTTTACCATACGACCGCGAGGTATAAAAAAGATCACTGCAAAGCGTCTTTCGAGTAGTGGCTCCGCATACGTTCACACACTGGAAACATAAAAAATGTCTCACCAGATCAAATGTACTCTTAGGGTTTACGATGAAAACTCTAGTGGCTTGCTTAGTCAGTTTGACGAAATGATAGGCAGGTTGTATTCGGTGTCTAGCGATGCAGCGATTCCTAACGTAGAGATTGAAGGTTTAACTACGGTTGGTAAGGAATACATTTTAGACGCTGGCTCAGAGGAAGATTGTCATAGGGCAAGGCACGCGTTGCGTTGTAATTGCCCCGCGCCATTTGAAGTAATGCTGCATCGTTCGCATTGGACAGTTGAAGAACTAGGACACTAAGGGGACACCATGGGAAATTATGCAGTTAATGCAGACATTACAGGATTCAAAATCGATGGGTCTACAATTGATCTCACGCAATACACTGCCGCAGAAATTACTGCCGAGATAGTTTTTGCCGAAGCTATGATCGATGAAATTTGCGAGGACATTTTTTACTCAAAAAATGCAACTCATTATTTTGATGGTTTGGGAAATGTAAAGCTATTTTTCTCTCCAAAGGTTAAAGCGAGATTATTAACCATCACATCCGTAAAAGAATTAGATTTAGATGGCTCAACTGTACTGGATACCTTTGTTGAAAATACCGACTACAAAGCGTATCCGTTTTATCTTGAAACCGCCCGAAGTTTTAGCGGTGATACACCTCGCCGGCGATTTGGTACGGGGGGACGTTGGCCTAAAGGTCAAAAAAATATTCAGATCATAGGTGCTTGGGGTCATTCTGCGGTCCCTGCCGATATAAAACGAGCAACTATTCTTTTAACTTTGGAACGGCTAAAACCGGGATCAACAAATCAGACCCCCTCTGAAATTATGCAGTCGGGGTGGGGTGATTTTCAGGTTACGTTTAAATCCGGTTCTGGGATTGTTAGTGGTCAAGAAACTGGGCTAGTTGAAGTTGATCGGCTTTTGCGTAGACATTACAACGACATCGATTTGTTCTTAGTGGTTCCTACCGAGCATGATAGCGGAGGGGGCGCATTGTGAAATCGCGTATTCCGATCCGTGAATTTAATCAAAACATTTCTGTTGTTCGGAAGATAGAAAGTGATGATGGTTTTGGTGGAATAACGCTTACCAATAGCACTGTTTATTCTAGCCGAAAATGTCGCATTACCACTATGTCGGACAAAGACGAGCGCGAGGCTTTTGGATCGGCCAGCGGTCGGTATTGGAACGTGGCCCTAGAAGTATCGCGGGGGGTGGAACGTACTGATTTTATAGTTGTTCCGTGGGGTACTTATCCTAACATCGAAACGGCGGGAGGTTTACCGGGGGAGTTTCCGCCGAAGGTTGTGATTGGTACACCTGCGGGGGCTAAAACTTTAATTTGGTATCATGCCGATTCAAAATATAGTGATGCGAATGCAAACAACGACCCCGCAAATATTTACACGGTTCATTGGGCAGGTTCAAATTGGAGATTCATAGATACGGTTGCCGGAACCACTTATAATTTTAGTACCGATTATGAACAGCATCATAACATTTTTAATTTGAATTGGGTTACTACGGTGACCGGTGGTGCCTATTCGGTTACTTCACAAACCGGAGCTATCCGCGATTATCGTATTGTGTTTTTTCGGCACGTTAAAGATGATCGTGGAGGACTCCACCATACAAGTTTAATTATGGAATTAGACCAAATCGACAACGAGGACGAATGAATGGCTTTAAGTAGTGGCATCACGGTGACGTTGAATAAGTCCAGAGTTGAGAAAGCAATATTTAAATTGTCGCTGGACGTTCCCAAAATAGTAGGCGCTGCGATGTACACCACGGGATTTGCGGTGCTACGCCCTTACGGCCAACAATTACTACGAAAGAACAAAACTATTTATAGTGGTGCTTTGAGACAAAAATTAGCGGTACGTTCTAAAGTAGCCACCGAAGCCGAAGGCTTACCTACAATTCAGTTTGGCTCTTTTGGGGTAGCCTATGGCATATATGTAGAGGAGGGGTCAAAACCTCGATCCGTCAGTAGGTCAGAATTTACAAACTTAATTTTGTATATGCACCGCACTATTCTTAAAGGTGAAAGGGGTGATGATGCGGAGGCACAAGCGATTGCTTTAGCGCAGGCAGCCGCAGACACTATTGAACGCGAGGGTAACAAGGCGCACCCGTTTTTGATGCCTACGTGGAAGGCAAATAAAAATAAATTTTGGAAGGGAACTTTTAAGCGTATTCGAGCTTCAATGAAAAAGAAACACGGTACCGAGGGTTAATAAATGGGGAAGCAAAAACAGTTAATAAAGCAAGTTGTAGAAAAATTACGCACCGATACCGGTGGCGCAGACCGTTTGGTTGAGTTGACAAAGCACCGCGCAAATCGTATCCGAATAGGGCGTAATTTTGCACCTCGAAAAGATAACACGCCCTATCTTGGCGTATCTATCACAGCCTCTACGCCTATCAATGAAAATGCAACTTTTATCCAGACTGCGCGACTTCGTTTTAACGTGTACGCCAGAACTGAATTGACCGCATTTGATATAGCGGATAGAATCGAAGTTTTGCTTGATGATGAATCAGGCACAAATAAATCGTATTATGATTTTTCGGGATCATTGGTGGGGGAAGTAAGCACACGATCATCAAGGCTAAAAGAGCGAAGCGAGCCTGAATTAGACAACGACACGGAAGTATGGAACATTTTTGTAGAGGCCGATGTTATTTGGGCATCGTCGCCTTGTCCTACCCCCTAAAAATCAAATGGAGTTTTTCTAATGGGAACGTCAACCAATATTATAATTGGTGCGGCGACTGTAACCGTTAATGGTTCGGATGTGGGTTACACAATGGGTGGAACTACGATTCGATACGAACCAGAAGTGCGGGACATTTTCGCCGATCAAGAATTAGGTGTTGTTCGTAAGTCACGAACCGCCGAGCGTATGTACGTTGTAACTACACTCCTTGAAATTACTCTCTCACAACTTCGTATGGCATTTATGATACCTCATGCGCAATTGTCGGGAAGTACCCACCTAACTTTAGGTTATTCAGATGCCTGTTGGGTCGAGGAGAGTCTGCTAGTTCTTTCCGGCAAGTCGCCGGGATGTGGTACGCGAACATTTACTTTTAACAAAGTCACAACTCTTAATTCCAAAGAGTATAACATGACACGAGAAGAAGAAACCGCGTTTGAGGTAGAATTTGAGTGCCTAAAATCAGGTGGATCATTTGGTAATATTGTAGACTCATAAGAAAGGAGACAAAATGGCTAGTTCTGAACTTGGTAGTTTTGTTGATATTGAGTTGACTTCTTTGGGAATCAATACCAATGCCGAGGTACACACTTTTAGGATACCGGGTGAACGCCGAGGAAGCTCGCAGCTAAAGGCTGTTTTGGTATCGCTGCAAGCTGCTTTAAAACGACAGTGGATTTCTCGTAAGCGAGTTAGACACGATGCTCTTAGGTTGCTCCGTGAAGGGGCATTGTAAACAAGGTGCATACGTCTGCACATGATTTTTTTTACAGGAGATTTTTATTATGGGTAACACATACCCTATTGGTAGCTTAACAGTTACTCCGTCTTTCTCAGGCACGCCGGATAACGTGACATTCACTTTGAGTGGGACGAATGTTGGTTTGCTTACAACCACAAAGTTGATTCGTGCGGCACTTCTGGACGGTATCGACCAATGGCTTGTTACTAATTCTGCGCAGCTTGTTACAAATAGCGTAGTGGTGGGTAACGACCCTACCGATACTTTCGGTGGTTCCGATCTTCGCCCCGGTGCGCTCCCCGGTAACGGTGGTAATCAATTAGCGTGGACTTTTTCTGGCCTCGCCGTGGACACGCCTTCGGTTGTTACCACTAGTTTAACGGTTGCTCCAATCACTGCCGCTATTCCTTATGCCGATGTAATCTAAACTGGTTACGATTGTTACGGAAAGTAAAGTATGGATACGATGCAAGAAACCCCACCCCCTACGGGGGCCAAACAAGAAATTGAGAATGAACTTATTGTTAGCTCTCAATTTAGAACAAAAGATATAGACCAAGCGGCTTTTATTTGGTGTCAATGTGATGCAAAGTTAGAGCGGCTTGAAGGTAAAACAGGGAGAGGGACAACCATATTTTTTGTGTTCCTGCTCCCCTTGGATGAACGCAATCTAGCAAAGCTAATTATTGATTATGCAAACGGTGATACAAGAGTAGAACCAAAAAAGTATTGTCAACAGCAGGAAACTTTGCGGGATATGCTACACGATAGCCTTAGAGCAAGAGGAAAGAAAAAGTAATGACTACCACTACGACAAACAAAGTTACCGAACAAGCCACGAGAATAGTTAATAGTGGGAAACAAATCACACTAAAAAGACTAGGTGGTGTTACGGTACGGGAACTATCTTTAGAAGATGTGTTAATACTTAGCCAGGAGTTATCTGAAGTGCTGCAAGCACTTCAAGACCCAAGTACCGCCAGTGACACATCTGATGGTATGGGCGTTATTGTTTCGCTTATGAAAACTCCCGCAACTTCTCGAGCAATTAGGTTAGTCGCTGCGGCTACTACTAACCGTGAACCCGCCGAGTTTGAAAATTTAGGCGTAGGTGATTGGCTGCGTTGGGCTAATGCTTTCAAAGAAGTAGCGGATTGGGAGGAACTAAAAGACCTTTTTACCCAACTGGTGCCAAAAAATCTATTCGGGGACAATTTGACCACCAGTCAATCGGTGAACACATCGCAGAACTCGTTGACCGATTCGCCAGCGAATACGGGTGGACTTCCAAAACGATCTTAAAATGTACCCTTTACCAACTAAGGAATTATTCGGAAGCGCTACGAAATAGAGAGTATGCAAAGACAGTATTATGGCTAACAATGATGCGCGTTTCACAGGGCGATCAAAAGGACGTAAAAACTTTTGTACGCGATATAACCCCACCCGAAAAAGAACGTAAAACAAAGAAGCCTGTACGTATCCCCGAAGGGTTTTTGTACACTAAGGAATAGTCAAGGATGGCACTGGGCGAAGCAGTAATCAATATTCAGGCTAATGTCAAGGGTCTCCTTGGCGGTCTGAATAAAGCCTCTGCCAAAATGAAAAAATTTGGTGCGGGGGTTAGTAAAGCAGGTAAAGCAATTGCCGGCGCAGGCATGAAAATTGCCGCGTTTGGCGCTTCTATATTGGGTGCCTTACTTCCTGCTATTCTTCAAGGCTCAAAGTTTCAACAAACTATGGCCGATGCTGCCTCAGTTATCGGCGATGTGTGGGATATCGGTGAGAAGGGGGGCGAAACGATATCGAACTTTGAGTTGCTAAATCAAAAGGCTAAAGACTTGGGTATCTCCACCCAATTTTCTGCAAGCCAAGTTGCCGAAGCTATGAAATTTATGGGCATGGCCGGCATGTCCACAATGGAAATTACGGAGGGTGTCGGGGATGTATTGAACTTAGCGGCAGCGGGTAGTTTAGATTTGGCGCGTGCTGCTGATATTGCTACCGATACTATGTCTGCTTTTAATATGAAAGCCGCAGATTTAGGGCGTGTCAACGATGTAATGGCGGCCACTGCAAGTAAGGCAAACACATCGATTGACATGATGGGGGAATCGTTTAAATATGCTGCGCCGTTAGCTGCTGGTTTGGGTCAAAGTATTGAAACTGTTTCCACGTTGTTAGGCGCACTTGCAAACAAGGGAATCAAAGCATCATCTGCGGGTACTTCCTTAAATCAAGCAATGGCAACTTTGGCGACGCCTACCGAAGTTCTCACTACTGTTTTAAGGCGTAACGGTTTAACCTTTGATCAAGTAAGCAGTCAACAAAATAACATGATCGATGTTATTTTCAAACTACAAGAAGCGGGGATGAACGCCGGCGACATGATCGAAGCGTTCGGTAAGCGTGGTGGTCGTGCGATGCTTGCATTAGTGCAAACAAGCAAGGAAAAACTAGAAGAATTAAGAAGTGACATTACCAATAGTTTTGGTTCGGCAGCGAAGCAAGCTGCTATCAAAATGAACACGATGACCGGGGACGTTAAGAAATTTTGGTCAGCGGTCGAAGGGTTCAACATAACTATTTTTGAGCAACTAGAAGTTGCGATGCGTCCCATCACGCAGTGGATAACCGGCGCTGTGATGGAAGTAACTAAGTGGGTACAACAAAATCAGCAATTGGTTGGTACCCTAACTCGTGTTGCAGCCGCAATAGGTGTGGCATCTGTTGCTATCGGTTCGATCCTTATGGTTGTGGGCGGTGCAGTGGCGGGTTTAGGTGGTTTAATCGCAGTGGGTCCGGCGCTTATTGCGGCTGTAGGGGGTGCCGTAGTCGCACTGATTAGTTTTAAAGCGGCAATCATCGCGGCTATAGTTGTGGTCGCCATTCCGATCATAGCTGCGCTAGCAGCATCGTGGGAAGAACTAAAAGGTGCTGCGATTGCGGTGTGGCAAAATGGCATTAAACCGTGGCTAGATGGCTTGCTGGCGGGAATGCTTATGTTATGGAGCGTAGCCGAGCCAATTTGGAACATGCTTGTTCAAGCGTTCAAAGATTTGTGGAATACTGTTACCGATTTTATGTCAAGCCTTGCACCCTTTAAAGGGATTATAAAAGGCGTAGCGATGGCGTTTGCTATGTGGACGTTTGGTCCCATTATAGCGGCAATAGCTCTCGTAGTGTTATCGGTAACAGTAATTGTTAAATGGTTAGAGAAACTTATAGATTATGGTAGGCGAGTTGCTGATTTTTTAAGTGGTAATTTTTCACGCGCTTTTGAAAGCGCAGCAACTAAAGTTGAAAGGTTAGCAGCACAAAACAAAAAAGCAAAAGACGCCTCCAAAGCACTAGCCGATAGTGTTTTGAAAAATAAAGAGGCGTGGGATGCTTCGGTAAAACCGATTGGAGAACACGTTGCCCAAACTCGTGCCATGATTGGGGAAATGGCTAATTTTGAAAAATTAACTCCCCTTCAATTAGCATCTCTTAAAAAGAAAACGGATGCGTGGGAGAAAAACGGTTTATCGCATGATCGGGTGATCGCTAGGATAAATAAAGAAATTAAAGTACAGGAAGCGTTGAAATTGAAGCTAGCCGACCAACCGGCAGCGTTAGCTGAAATTAACGCTAGATTAGAGTTGCTGAATGGCGCCAAAAAACAAACTATTGCGGATTCAGAGCGACACGCCGAGGTTGAGCAAGCACTTATCGATAAATTCGGGAGTTTAGAAAAAGCGTACGAGGTACAAATAGCAAAAGCGCAAGCATTAAAAACTAAAACAGACGACCTTACAAAAGCGGCAGAGGTGCAGATAGAAAATTCTAGTAAACTTAAAAAGTTAAAAGAGGAGTTAGCGGATGCCGATGGCCCCATTTTGTCGGGGTATGCACAAGAAGCACAAGCCGTTCAAGATTTAGCCACTAAGCGCCGGGAGTTAATTGATACCCAACTTGAAGCATTAGAATTAGAGAAGAAACACAATTTAGAAAATGAAAAACTTGTTGAAAATATTAACAAGCAGATAGCCGAATATAATAATTTAATTGCAACTATCAATAAAGTTAGGGACGCTGAATTAGCGGTTATTGCGGAGCGGCGGGATAACGCAATAAAAGCATTTGAGCAAACCCAAGAGGAGCAAGCAAGATCGCAGGAAATAACTTTATTGCAGCAAGCGGATAAAACAGAAGAAGCAAACAAAAAAATCTTAGAGTTGAAGAAATGGCAAATTGAAAACGAGCGACAAGAGACACTAAAAAAGATTGATGAACTCTTTAATGCTGAAATCAATTCTGCCCGCGATTTATACCAACGAGAACACGAAATAGCGGTCGCTCGATTACAAGCACGAACCGATCTTAGTGAGGAAGAAAAGCAAGCTAAATTAGAAAATCTAAATGCGGTTCATACCGCAACTATGACCACACTTGACGCACAGCAAGCGCGAAATGCAGAGCGACAAACAGATGCAGAAGATCGGGCAAACAAAAAAGCGAATAATGATATTTTAATTGCAAACAATCAGCGGGTAAAAGACGACGAGGCGCATGCCGAAAAACTTAAGCAAGAAGACGAACAGGCACAAAAAGCGGAGGAAGCAAATCAACGGCAACAGGAAAAAACAACTATAGTAAAAGAAGAAAACAAAGTACAGGAATCTATTTTTCAAAAAATGGCGGGGCAGGTTCAAACTGTGCAGCAGGCCGCAATGGTTATGCACATGATGAAAGAACAACAAATTGCAGATGAGGAAGCAGTTAGAGAAGCACAGCAAAAAATAACCGCTGAAGAAAGGCGAATTGTTAGACTAAAACAGCAGCTAGCAAAGGAAGATAATAGCGCCGAACGTGAGAAGATTCAAAATCAACTGAATATGTCGGAAGACAGTTTGGCATTTGAGCGCGCTCGTTTAAAGAAACGTCAAGATGCAGCCGGTCTGGTTATAGACGAAGGCGTTGTTGATGACCAGCAAGGCAAACTAGACGAGCTTCTTACTATGGAGGCGGGGGTAATACAATTAAAAGATACCGTTGTAGCTAATTTAAATGAGGCGAACGCCGCGTTCCTACAAGCGTCCGGTTGGGTTGATATGATGATGACCCCGTGGTCAGAGAAGATACCCGTTTTTGTAGAAATGGTTACACTAAATTTAACGGAATTATCAATCACTTTGCAAAGTGGCTTAGGCGGCATCCTAGAATCGTTCAACTCTTTCACAAACGGTCTAACTAGCACGGTCAATTCTATGGAATTTGAAGCAGAACGGGCGATGACCGCAGCGAAAAAATTTGCAGCCGCGCAACAGATGTTCGGTGGCGGTGGCGGTGGCGGTGGCAGTGGCGGTAGTCCCGGTAATTTGGGAGGTGCTTAGCAATGGGATTTGCTGTATTAAATGGTTCAAACTTGCCACCTCAATTTTCATATCGACCGTATGCTGCGGGTAAGCGCCAAACTGTGACGCAAACCGCAAATGCGGTAGTGGTGCAAACGTCGAATCCCCAATATATTGCGGGGGACGATTTTATAGATTGGAATATCGATGCGGGTTACCCTTCAGAGTGGCAGACTTTATCTGATTTATATTATACGTCTACGCCATCTTTATATTCTTTTACGGGTTATTGGGGAGATGCCTACACGGTTTTGTTTTGGCAACTTAATCAACCCACGGTGAAGGGGCGCACGTTCGATATGTCGGGTCAGTTTCGTATCATGTCTATCATTTCTTTAACCTCCGCAACTTGTAGCTAAACAATGGGAAACTATACATCTTTTGTAATTCAATCGCTGTACGCTTACTTTGAATTTCCAACTAAGCGGTGGCGTACTGATTATCTTTTGCGCACATCGTGTGACGATGCGGATGTTGATGAGGTAGACCCCGCACCGGAAACCCAGGAGCCATCGACGACCTACGGATACGGTGACGATGGCCAAAAAGATCGCGGTGGCGACAGCGGCGGCGGCGGTGGAGGAGGTGGCGGTGGCGGCGGTGGCGGCGGTGGCGGTGCGTGTCCTCCTTGCGGCGCAGACGTAGAACCGGGTGGCCCGGCTGAGGTGGCTTTAAAATGGAAAGCGGTAGAAGGTGCGAGTAAATATATTGTTCAATTTTCGACGCACAGCCCCTTTAGCGGTACTGTACGCAATCTAAGACCCCAGGGTGGTGGTTCGGCAAGAGTTGACGCGCCGGAAACTTCTTACATGCTAAATATTGGGCGCGACATTGCACACGGTCAGCGAATATGCTGGCGGGTTACTGCGAAGGGTGGGTTAGGTTTTTCTACTCAAGCGTCACCCGTTCGGTGTTTTAATTATTGCCCGCAAGATGCCCCCAAGCCTAACGACGAAGGTGATACGTGTTGTAAAGAAATCGATGTTAAGTTAGAGGTCACGGGTCCAGAAAAAATGAAGTGCATGAGTGATTTTCAAACATTCAATGCGGAAGTGGATTGGGTTAAAAAAGATGATCGAGGAAATACACTAGCTTCAGTGGAATCCGCAGAATTTACCATAGAGGGTGGTGAGGGTATCCAAGATAAAGTTTCGGTGTTGGCGTCTATGGGAGAACCTTTTAAAAAACAATGTATCTTATCAACCACGGGGGATGGTAGCGATGCTGAGCAGTTTACGTTTAAATTGGTTTACACTGTAAATTTTAGTTACCTACCCACTGCTGCTACTTTTGAATGTAGATTTGAAAAAGAAATGACGGTGGACTGCGTGGCGCCCAGCTATGACCCACTTCAGGCATCTCCCTTTTTGTTGCTACCTAGCATCGGTTTGTATGCGCTGGTAACTAGCGGTGGTACTCCCCAGTGGATGCCAATTTCTTGTTAAAGGTAAGCTATGGGCACGTTACGAATCGACCCGGTTACTGGTTGCTTATGCGAGTGCCCAGAAGGTGCGTGCCCTGAATCTGGAAATGGCACGTATGGTTCGCCTACGGCGTTTGCAGATTTGAATTATAACGAATGGTACATTAGGACTGTTTCTTCGTTAAGCGGTGGTGCCGGCCCTTCGATGTACTTTCTAAAACCGCAATCAACCGCGAATCTTGGCGGTGGGTGTAGCTCACCATCGTATGCTTACCGAGTCATCGAAGAAGCGGGACCGGATTTATGCACCAGCGGTTCCTACGGACACCCAAAATGTCAATACAGAGTAAAGCTAGAAGATGCCGGCGATTGCGATTGGGACGCCCGATTATTTCTAACTCGATTGATGACCGGCAAAATTAAAGTGGACTATGCGGTAGGTTCTTCGTCATGCGGTCGATATACGATTTTCCATCATAATCTAGTTGGTCCCGGTGGTACCGACCGAACCAGCTTGCCGGCGAAAGATAATTACGGCGTTTACCATATTGGAAACAGCGGAAGCGACGATAACGATGTGTCGTTTGCGGGGTGTTGCAGCGGCGGTCCTATTTGGAATTTAGGTACAAAAACTTCTACCGTTGCGGCAAGCGGTACGTTTTCGGGTACTACGTTTGATTCGGGATTTGCAATCGAAGTAGACGCCCCTTCTTATGTGCAAGATCAACCAACAACTTTTTTAGCGGTTAGTACCGGACCTAACACCGCAGATTCTACAGACCTTTGGCGACCGGGAATTTATGCCGATATTTTGATTGGCGCGCCGCTTCAGCAAATGATTTTAAAGGTTCGCGCCGCTGAAACGGGAACGTATAAACTAAAAGTGTGGGCGGGGTGTTTTAGTTTAGGTGTTTTCAATGCAACAATTACAGTGGGTAAAGTTTCGATGGATATTAGCGCGAAGATTGGCAGCGGCGCATATACCACGATGATTACAAATTTTGAACCACAACCAACATGGACGCCTAGTACGGGTGACCCCACCATTGATAATTACGCTGGACCGACTGGCACCGTAGGCGGTCCCGATGTAGCGGGGAATGAACTCACAACGGGTGGACCGTGGGCAGAGGAATCTAGCGGTACTTTGTCGCTTACCGCTGGCGATATTGTAACTGTTAAATGCGAACGCGCTTCTAAGTGGGCTACGTGGAATCCCGGCGGGAGCGCAACATATCGAGACTTGTGGCGAGAAAAAGCACTTAGCGCGGTGGGGTTAATAAAACAATGATATATCGTGACGCTATCGCCCTTATAGGGTCCGACCGACTAGCCTATTTTCAACAGGTTGTGCAGACGATTTCACGTAATAAAGATATTGAGAAATTGGATATATTTTTATTCTTAGATCGATCTTTACGGGAGGATGCCAACAAAATAATGAGGCAGCATGTTGACGCGGTTACTCAGTACCTACCACAAGCTACTATTATCAGGCGAGAAGAAAATTGGGGGTGCGGAAAAAACATAATAGATGCTAGGCGGCATCTGTTTGATCGGCTAGGCTATGACAAAGTTTTTATCGTTGAAGATGATATGCTTTTGTCGGACACCTATTTTTCGTATTGTCTTAATCTTTTAAATTGGGGCCGCGAAAGATACGGTAATATAGGCGCGGTTCAGGGGTGGTACAAATGTTTTTTATCTAAGGAAGAAAAATTAAAATGGTTGGGTGTGGTGCGGGCAACCTTTATATCAAATTGGTGGGGTTATGTAATTACGCACGAATGCTGGAACGATATTCGGGGGTATGTATATGAGTTTGAAAATGATAATTTGAATTGTAATTATTGGGACCGAGATCACAAGAAAATTGTAAAGTGGTTTAAGTCTAAATTTATTTCTGTTGCACGGAAACCTAATCAGTTTTTAGTTGATACCGATTGGGAACATGCCCGTAATAAAGTAGTGCAAAGTCCCCCCACGGGGCAGGATGCTATAACTTCGCTTGCTATGCACGCCACCGGTTACGTTAGACTTGCGCCGGTTGTAAATAGGGGTCAATATGTTGGCGAAGTAGGAATCCATATGCACCCGAATTGGTTTAGGCGGGAAAGATTTAATGAAGTAGTTTTACACCCTTTTTCGGGGGATGCTATGTGCCATTCGTTTAAACCATTTTCAGACGACATGGTGAAATATTTAAAGGAAAGTCCATCACCCATAGAGGGTCTGCGTATGGTGACACAATGAATGAACAAAATATGGACTGGAGTCACAACAATAAATCATTTATTGAAAAAACTTTTACGTTTGCAAAAGCATTATTAGTTGGGAAAGATGTTTCCGCAGATCAAATAAAAAAGCGGCTTGAAATCTGCGCCACCTGCGACCTTGTAAATGTATCGGCTGAAGGTTCGATGCTATGTGGTATTTGCGGCTGCAAACTACGTGAGCAAGGTTTACACAATTTGGCTAGGTACGAAGAAACGCCCGAATACGGATGCAAGCACCCCAATGGTTCCCGGTGGAAAGAACGCGGAGTATGACATAAAGTGAAAATTGCAATCGTCGGTGAATCGCCTTGCAATCCGTCAGGATTTGGCCAGCAGGTTAGGATGCTCGTAGATGGTTTTTCTAGGCATGGTCACAATGTTTCGTGCGTGTCGGTTGCTTGGACGGACGAAACCTTAGACCATATCGATGAGTGGCGATTACCCAACATTCGTGATTTGGACAAAGTTGATGCGGCATTATCTTTAATCAATCCCGATGTAGTAATTTGTTTTTGGCATACATCCGGCGTACAGGATTTTACATCGCTTAAATATCCCCCCGGTAATTGTTTAGTTTTTTACTGGCTACCGTGGGAAGGCAGCACACTACCACCCGATAGCGAAGATTATTTTAAGCGCGTTGAGTCGGGGCGCATGGTTCATCTTTCAAACTTTGCGCATGAGCTATGGGTTAATCACGTACAAACTAGCGAGGTTATACCGCACGGGGTAGACCCTAAAATCTTTTCACCTGATTACGCTACAAATCCTCTTGTTCAGCGCCAACTTTTAGTATCCAAATGGCGCGAAAAATTAAATGCACCTATCGATATCAACGATATAATTATTTTAAGTGTGGACCGAAACATATGGCATAAAAGGTGGGACGCCTCTTTTGACTTTATAAAAAAGTTACAAACAAAAACAGAAAAAAGAATCCGTTTTATTGCGCACACCAAAAAAATAGAAAAGGGTGTAAAACCTGTTGATGGCTACGATTTACCCGCACTTGAAAAGACGTATGGATTAGATAAGGGAACTGTAATTTATACCAATTTTGATTGGATGCGGGGTTTACCCCGATCCGATATGGCAGACCTTTATCGAGTTGCTGATTTAAGAATTTCAATGTCACAAGGCGAGGGTTTTGGAATCCCCACAATTGAAGCGTCTATGTGTGGATGCTTACAGATTGTAAACAATACAACTACGATGCCCGAACTATTCCCCGAGGGTAGCCCATGCCTTGCTGCTCCTGCAATGTCGGAATCGAAACGAGGTGTTTTGTATCAAGTACCTAATGTAAACGCGATGGTAGGCCGCGCTCATAGATTATTATTTAAAGCTACGGATAAGGTTAGGTCTCAAATAGTTCATTCCAATTATAAACACGCACTTGCACATTTTACATCTGAAAAGATGGTATCCGCATGGTTGAAATTGATAGATACTAATTCAAATTATCCCGATTCAAACCGCTGGTATAGATTCCGTGACGGGTACGAAACAAATCATCACGCTGAGCGCGACAATTACCATATGGCGCAGGTGCTAACTAAGTTTGGAGACGATTCTAAAGTTTTAGAATTAGGATCATTTACGGGTAAATTTATTGAGTCCTGTATTTCAAGTGGCTTGTTTGTACACGGAATTGAACCAGATGTTGCCGCGTTTGAATTAAGCAGCAATAAATCAAAACTACTTTCTCGCAATATTTCATTTTTGGACGAATGGCCCGAAACTGATATAATTGTGGCAACCGATTTTTTAACTCTGTATCCTACAAACAAAGCGAAAGAAATTTTGGAGCTAGCCGCTTCTCGGGGTAAGTGGATCGTAATACGAAATAAGCCTCTCTATCGGAAAGGTAAAATTACGTACGACTTAAAGTGGGCAGATAAGTTTTTAGAGGGGCTAGGTTCTGGCCGCAGATATGATTTAGAAAAGGTTATCTGTTCGCGATGGTTCAAAGAATTTTCGCACGAAATTTGGCAAACGAAAGAGAGTTGGGAAGACGTACTCATTCCCCCAGGATTTGAATAATGGCAAATTTTATAAATTTAGTTTCTTGGAATGTTTCGTGTGCAATTCACGGTGAATATTCTGCGGGTATGTCGGTTGTAGACAAAGACGACGAATACGATGTAACCTCTCATTGGTCCCCTATTTCTTGCACGTTAGAAGCGACTGCACCTACGATCCAGGCGGCAGGTGTGGCCACCTCTGACGTAGCCGGGTCTATTCAACACGTGTACGGGATCATTGAAAGTATATCAAGCACTGAGGGTATCAGTGAAAAAACAAAAAGTTTTAAGGTGGTGTCGTTTTTTTCTCGCCTACAAAACAAACCCGTTATCGAACATGGCACCGGTACTATCCAATCTATTCTAAATACGATTGCACTTGGCGATTGTGGGATGCCCGCAGACTTGTTTGATTTTTCTGCTGTGCCTACGCAGTACACGTACACTGGAATTATCAAAGGTGAAAATGTATTAACTGAAATGAGAAGGTTGGCGCAGGCTGCCACGTGTTACTTATTTGTAAACGAACAAGGTAAACTAATTGTTGCTCCGTGGAAGGATGCCGGTTCCTCCGTCGATTACACGATTCCCCCCGCTTTTATTATCGGCGCTGGTAAAGAACTAACCCCGAAACCTCCTGCTTCTATTGTAAAAGTGCGGGGCCAAGATTTAGGATCGGTAGACCCACCGGGGCATTTTATTAGGTCAGCTTCAAAATTAGCTAACGCTAATTTGGGGACGGGTGGTGTTGTTAGGGCACACCATACAGGAGCATCATCACCAGCAGGTTTGTCACAAGTAACCAAGATTAGTAAGGGTGGGACCATTACCTTACCACCCAACATATGGAACGCCGATGCTCCTAAATCAGATGAGCAGGGAATGGGAATGTCGCCGGGGGTGGAAGATGTAGCGTGGAACAGTAAAGGCGAATTGGTAAAAGTTAAAGAAAATGCAACCCGCGAAAATTTTACTCCTTCCGGTTTGGGGGGAGTTGCCGCAACTAATTTTATTACTGCTACCGCTGTTTCAGGGCAGGGTATTTTTGGCCGTAAAATTTTAATTATATGTAACGCGGTGCCAACTGCGGCGTCTATATCGGTCAGGACTCGAGGGCAAAGAATCACTGTTACGTTTGAAAGTGGCACCGCTGATTTGGACGCAATCATAGCGGCAATAAACGCAAATGTGGCGGCTGCAAAACAGGTGACTATGTCGGGTGTTGGAACGTCTGCGGTTTTAAATAGGTTTACTTTCTTTTTGGATGATGGGGAAACAATAGATCGTGATGAAGAATTAGAATATGGTATGGAGGCTACTTCGGTGGGATATCGACCTCCAGAAGACCTCGGGAAGTCGGGGGCGGTACGTTTCGGTGACTACAAAACAAAAACAGATTTAGACCTTAGAGCGCTTCGAGATTTTGAGAGTGGTGAGGAGGTACACAAAGCCGGTTTTCCTGCCGGTGGCGCTAGGGCCGGCCAGTCCGATGACGATATGCAATCAGATGAACCCGACCCGCTCAGAGTGGAGGCGAGTTTAGGTGATTGTAATGTTCTTACCTTTGCAGGCATTGCAAGAGAAGAAGTCGATAATGAATACATTGCATCCAATTCTCAAGCTGACTTAGTAGCCATTCGATATATCAACGAAGTGGATTTAGATAGAAATTCGTACAAAGTAGACATGGTGTACAATCCAAACATAAAGTTAAATGATGTTGTACAATTTGACCTACCCCAAACAGGCGTTACGATACGGGGGCCGGTTGTCGATATGACAATAAATTATGCTGCAAATCCGCAAGCTACCATGTCGATAACGGTTCAAAATGTTTTATCGTTAGGCAACGATCCACCTTCTTCTAATCTTATTACTTTCCCAGACATTCCATATATGGGAGGGCAGGTGTGGGTAGATAAATTTTCTAAGGCATTCAAAGCTAACTATTCTGCAAACACTATTGCAATAGGTGCAGGCACTCCCTGCGTTATCACGGACACTGCGAACGGATTCGTGGACGCAGGCTTTATTGCCAACCAGTGGATTTATATTACAAATTCTGCGCATCCAGAAAACATAGGGAGATTTCAAATCGCATCATTATCCGCAGGTACTCTTACGATGCGGGCAAATGATACGCTAATATCGGAAGCGGCAGGGCGTACCCTACAACTACGTCATGCGGCTGCTGAGCCTAGCGAGTTTCAATATGTCCGTGCGTTAGCCGGAACCATTGTACTTAATATGAAAGATTCGGGGGTTGCCCGGTTTGCACAGCAGACGATAGCCACTATCATAGGCAAAACATATAAATTCAAATTCTCTGCGAATCGTGTTAGCGGCGTAACTGCTTTAGTTTTTACATATGGTACCGGTTCTGCTACTATTACCCCTGCAACAGAACAAACTTTACTTGAGTATGAATATTCACACATTGCCTCCTCGATTTCTACAACTTTAAAATGGGAGGCCACAGGAGAATGTCGGTGGGAGGTGTCTACAGTTGCCGCGCACCGTACTAATTAAACTATGGATAAATTTGTTTCCGACTTGTTTAGTCGCCCCCTACCTATTTCTAATGATGCGCTGGTTGTTTATTTTATTATGCGTAGCGATATAGCCAGGAATGAATCGGTGACATCCCGCATTTTAAAAGAGGACGGCAAATTGGTTTGTGGTTTGGATGTTCCCACCATTGCGCAAAGATCGGGACTTTCTGAACTCAAAGTAATAACAATGTTTGACCTGCTATCAAATGTTGGGTGGCTAAAATCCTTTTCTAAAAATACGTATCAGTTGGGGGAGGTTAATAATTTGGTGGTTTATTGGTACGTTGAAGAACTGCCCGAAGAAATTCAACCCAAAGAAGACGAAGTGGTAGACGAAATTGTACGACTTGCCAACGAACAAAATAAACGCAGTGAGTCAAAGCGCCCTAAGCAGTTATCCCAAAAAGTGCAACAAAAGATTGCTGCCGAATCTTTAGGTGGTTTGGTACGAAAAGAAAAAGCCTCTACGCAAGTTCTGACACATTTTTGTACCAAGGTTGAAAAGTTGTCGGGTCAAAAACCAGACTTAAATTATCAAACAAAATACGTGTATGCCGGGAGGTTGCTTCGATGGTGTAACGAGGACATAAACACCACCAAAGAGTTTATTGATTGGACGTTGAAAAATTGGAAGTTGCTAAAAGATATTTTCTCTGCGGGTGATTTTCCTACTTGGAATTTACTTTGTACCAAAGCAGTTTTTGATAGTGTTTCACGTTTTAGATTAAAGGGAATCCCTACACCTGAGCAGCGCGCCAAAAAGGATACCACCGGGTTAGCGACACGCGCCGATACAAAGGAAATCGAGGGTGCCAAAGATGCAGGATGGTAACAAGCAACTACTCATTACCGATCACTATCTGCGCCGATTATCCATCCCAAAAGTACATTGGGACGCCTCGTATGAACGCATCCCGATGGGATGCAAGCACCGGGGAACTATTCGGCGATATTTAGATGACATAGAGGCCCATATTTTGACCCCTGCTGGCCTCCTGCTTTTTGGTGAGTATTCAACCGGGAAAAGTGCAATAGCGTCCCTGTGCCTAAAGGAAGCGGCACGGTGTGGGATTGTTGGGTATTGGATAAGTGCAGGCGACCTACCCCGCTATCAAATCAATGGTGAGCCTTTTGATGAGGAGGTGAGTTGTTATATTCGAGCATGTTCGGTTCCGCTGTTGGTAATCGATGAATATTTTATGCGTGCAGAAATGAAGTGGACCGAGGATGCCGTAGATGCCCTTGTAAGGCATCGAGTCGATGACCGGTTATGCACGATCATAACCACCAACCATGCTCCCCCGCAAATACAGAAGGCTAGGCCAGCCTTAGCCGCAGCATTGCTGGAAGCAGTGTACCCGGTAAAAGTGTCCGGCCACGATTTTAGAAAAGAAATGGGAAAATTGATTGACATTTAGGTTGTGCCTACGTATGCACAAAAGGAACAAGAATCTATGGACAGTTTAGGCGCTAGGTTAATTCGCTCGCTATTATCGGCGAAAGAAACAACAAAACTTTCCGAGTACCGCATAAATACTTCTGATCTTTTAGGCGATGCTTCCAAAGCTATGGCGTGGGTTTTGGAGTTTGTACGAAAACATGGCGAGTGGCCATCCCAAAAAATTGTAGAGGAAAATTGTGGTGTCGAGTTGCCCAGCGAAGCAGACCCCCTAGATTATATTTGCGATCAAGTGCGCAAACGGTCGTTAGGTAAATCGTTAGAAAGTGATTTAAGAAAAGCCGCCGAAAAACTAGAAGGCCGCGACCCCGACGAAGCCATTCGACTTGTAAGCGATGCGGTAATAAGTCACCGCAAAAAATCGATAATAAAAAGTGATGTAATTAGTTTTCGTGAGTCGGGAAAAAAGCGGATTGAACTATACGATTCGTTGGCGGGGTTAGGTGGCTACCACGGAGTTGAAACACCGTGGGGGGGTCTCAACGGAATGATTCAAGGGTGGGTGGATGGTACGCTCAACGTAGTAACCGCGATGCAAAATACTGGCAAAACATGGTTCCTCGGTGTGTGTGCAAATCATGCGCTAAGTTTAGGAAAAAAGGTTGGTTTTATTACACTTGAAATGTCTACACAACGTATTGCCCGCCGTATGGATTCGATAAAATACAAAGTACCTTTTAAGCATTTACGAAACGGGGACATGGACGATGTAACTGAGGACACTTGGAAGCGGGAAGTGCTACGAGACACCACGGGAGAGGGTGACATTTTATTTACCGACAAACAACTTATTCGGTCGGTGGGGGATGCAACATCATTTGTTATGGAATATCGACCAGACATTTTATTTATTGACGGTGGGTATCGATTCCAAGCAGCAGGCCGTAGTAATTGGGAGCAGCAAGTTGATGTTGTGCGGAGTTTACAATTATCAGCAGAGTCAACTAATATTCCGTGGATTGTGTCAACACAACATGGGGATGCAAGTGAAACGGGCAAAGATAAAAAATCATCTACGGCGATGCGGGCATGGGGAGTTAGATTTGCTAAGGAGTGGGTTACCGATCCTGATGTAGTGATTGGATTGTTTGCCAATGAAGATTTGCGAATTTGTAAGGAGTTAGAAATTTGTTGCCTCAAAATGAGAGACAATGCGGGAGAATTTCGCAGCGAAATAAAAATAAACTGGGATACCACCGCTATGAATTTTTCAGAAATAGAAGGGGACGCCCCCGAAGATTTGGGGGAAGCGGTCGTTTCTTTTTAAGTTGACATTTTATGTGATACGGGATACAGTCCACCTTAACCTTTAACCTTTGGGGATTTAACTATGGAAATCACTTTGCACGGAAAAGTTGAAGGGCACGAACTTACAAAAAATCTTTTTGCATCGTTTGATTGGCAGGGAGTCTACGAAGAAGAACCGCAAACCTATGATTGCCCCGGTGGTTGGTCATGGGAATGCCACGAAGTAACGAACGCAAAAGTTTATGATAATTGGGAGTGTACGAAGGGACGCGATGCCACCAATAATCAAATTGAAGAAATGACAACTCACGTGACCGATTGGAAACCCCAAGAAGCGTTTGATCGGTCTGATAACGATTAGGAAGGTGCCAGATGAAATTGATAGTAAAAAAATCACGCTCAGGCAAGTGGTATATCGGACCATTCAAAAAAACGGATTGTAGGTTTAAGTGGGCGGGACCGTATCCAACTCAGGCCGATGCGAACGAGGATCGACTGGGGATGGGGCGTTTTATGCGAGGCAGTGGATTATTTGAAAGCAAGAAAAATTAGGCACGACAAATACGTATGACCTATAACGATTTAATGGTTGTTCTCTCGAGATTGGGTGTTGCTACCGATTCGATAAGTGCATCACGCCCAAATCAGGTATTGATTCCGTGTGTGCTTGCTAAGTGGATGCACAAGAGCGGTAGCGATTCGCACCCTTCGCTAAGCATCCGATACGGCGATGCCGACAAATGGACCGTTTTCAAATGCTTTGCATGTAAGGAGCAGGGGCGACTATGGGAACTTGTAGACTCTGTGGGCCAATTTACAAACGATTCCGAAATAAAAAATCTATCATTACAACTTGTCGAATCCGATAAGCCTAGCCTTTCTGCTAGATTCTCGAGCATGTCCGAATCGTTTGACGATTGGTTTAGATCGACACCCGATGGCATCGCTCGTACTTTAGATGAATTTATATTGGAAAGATTTAAGGTGGCCTACAGCGAAGAAGTTGCAAGACTTTATTTGCAAAGTCGCAAAGTCGATGAAAAATTGGCGACCCTGTTTGACATAAGATACGATCCACGATCTAACCGTGTGTTATTTCCGGTGAGAAATAAAAACAAAGAGTTGGTTGGCGCGGTAGGTCGATTACTTGGGGAAGGTGAACCGCGCTATTGGAATTATTTAGGATTCCCCGCCGGCAATACACTAGGGGGCATCGAAAAATTGACAACCAATTCCACGTTAATTGTTGTGGAAGGATTTTTTGATTTACTAAGGTGTTATCAATGGGCATCCGACAACAACGCCGATGTGGTATGCACGTGGCGTGCTGAAATTTCAAAAACTCAAGCGGGCATCTTGGCAGGACTTGATAAAAATATTCAATGTTGGTATGACCAAGATGAGGCAGGTTATCGCGGATTCGATGTTATGAAAAAATCCCTAACGGGAGTCTACGGATTGAAACGGGCTAATTGGCCCGAAGCAATAGACGTAGGGGCAATGTCCCCAAAAAAGTTTGCATCAATTTTTGAATCTCTTAAAGGAGAAATCTAAATGGCGAAGAAGAAAAAAAAAGCAACTTCCAAACCGTGGGAAGTAAGTGATGGCGGTTTAGTTGGAAGCGATCTCGGTAGCGATACCGTTAAAAGAGCGGGCAGCGTAACATCTAGATTTTGGTTACCCAAAGGCGAGGAGCGCCGGATTATTTTTTTAACCGAAGGTGATTCGGCCCGAAAAATTTGGGAACATCAAGTACGGGTGAGCGGTGATTGGCGCAACTGGTTTACTTCGTTGGATTGGTGTGGGATTAGTCCCGATCCTCTCAAAGACTTTGCGGAAGAAACCGGGATGTTTAAGCGGTACAATGCTTATGTATTTACGATCATCGACACTCACGAATTTACAGACCGACAAGGTAACAAACGGAAGAATCTAAAAAAACTTTTACTAGCTAAACGAGATACCGCCGAAATACTAAAACGGTTGTACTTAAAGCGAGTTGAAAACGAAGAAGGGCTTATGGGCGCTATGTTCGATGTGTATAGGACCAATTCTGATAAGTCTGCTTCGGTTGGCGAGCAATTCGAGTTTGTAAAAATGGTAGACCTTAGCGGGTTAGACGATACCGATGAATACGATTACAGTGAAATCTTTGAACCTCAACCGGATCGTGTAGCCGAAGTTGCCGCGCAACTACGGCGTGAAAATGGATTAGAGGAAACTGCTTCCCCTGAAGGTACGAAGGCCAAAGTAAAATATTAAAGGGCCTTTTAGGCGGGGTGGGGTAACGTAGCGATAAAGCGTTAGGAATTGGATTTACGCCCAATTCGCTCCACCCCTTTTTTATGTCACGGAGGATATCTATGCGCAATGATTTTGTGAAAAATGCGATTGCTTACGGTTCATTTGCTTTCGATATTGAACATCCCCCAGAGTTAAATATACACGGCAGCAATTTTAGGTTATCGGGTATTTCTTTTGCTACTTCTGGCATTTCTTTTTATGAAAAAAACATAGAACGTGCGCTAGGTTATTTGGATGAGTTGTTTGCTACCGATGCCGAGTGCGTAGCATGGAATGGTAAGTATGATTTGAAAGGCATTCACCAAATTGGGTTTTCCAAGTATCCGAAAAAATTAGTCGATCCTATGGTAGCGCTTAATTTATTAGACGATAACCGAACGCCTCACGAATTAGGATTAAAACCTGTTACCTACGATTTGTTTGGGCATAAAATGTCCAATTACGAAGAAGCGTGGGCACACGGTGAAAATTCCGCCGAGTTTTCAAAATATGCAGCGGAAGATTCTTATTGGACGTTACGTGCTTGGGATTACATGAAACCAAAGTTAGAGGAGCAATCCTTATTAAAATTGTTTGAACGAATTTTGATGCCCGCAGCCATCGTGTTTACGGACATGGAACGTGCAGGGATTGGGTGGGACTTGCAAGGCGCAAAAAAATTACTACGTGGTTTTCAAATTTTACGGCGAGAGAAGGAAGAAGAAATCTACTCAGAAATTGGGGAATTAAATATAGATTCGGGGGACCAACTAGCGAAAAGGTTGTTTAACGAATTGGGGTATTCAACCAGCGGTTTAGAGATGACAAAAAGTGGTAAACGATATTCAGTAGATGCAAAAGCTATGGACAAATTGGCGAAGCGTTTTCCAGTCTGCGAAAAAATTAGAACGTATCGAACCGCAACGAAAATGATTGGAACATATATCGAACCGCTAACGCGGATGCACTTAGCAGACCCTATGGGGAGAGTACACCCTACCTACTGGTTGGTGTCGTCTACCGGCAGGGTACGATGTGAAAAACCAAACTTTCAAAATATACCTAAGTGGCTAACGAAGAAAAAAGAATTTTCGCACTTGTCTATTCGTGGGAACATCGTGCCGGCAGAAGGTAGAAAATTAGTTATAGCGGATTTTTCACAAATTGAATTACGATTAGTGGCGCACGTTACAAAAGATAAAAAGTTTTTACACGCTTATCAATCGTGGAAGTGCCAAGAGTGTAACAACGAAGGCGTATCGACTTCTATTTTGCATCGTTGCCCCGCTTGCGATTCGTTTGAAAATGAAAAGCACGGATTCTGGCATGGTTTAGATATTCATCAGCAGACTACTGACATGGTTCCTGCATTGGGGGGCGACCGGCAAAAAGGAAAGACCGCAAATTTTGCTTTAGTGTATTGCGCCACCGCTTTTCGGTTGTCTTATGAATACCCCGAATTTACGAAGCGACAATGGCAGGAGGTGATAGACCAATATTTTAATAAACATACCGGGTACGCTGGGGTCCATAGATGGCACCAACAGATGCAAGGCGTGCTGCACAGGAAAGGGGTTTGCGTTGATATATTTGGACGGCGGCGCCGGCTTAACAAGCACCAAATAAACGGAAATCCTAAACATGCACTTAATCAAATTGTGAATTTTTCGCCTCAGTCCAGCGCTTGTGGGGTCATGTTGTTATCGATGGTGAAAATGCGAGAATCATTTTTGGAAAAGGGGTTATGGATGAACGGGGTATGGCCACAAAATATGGTTCACGATGAGGTTGTGTTGGAAGTTGACGAATCAAAAGTAGACGTTGCAGTAGACATCACCCGTTTACACATGGAAAATTGTGTAGACCTTGTGGTGCCTATTCGCGCCGATATAGATGTGTCGAATAGATGGGTGGAATCCGGAGAATGAAAATAGCACGATTGAATCGTCTTTTGTGGGTACCAACTAGGACAGTAGATGTGCCAAGTATTAAAGCAGACACCACGGTAGTAACTACTAAACCCCATATTGGAAAACCGCGCAAAGTAAGCCTACACGAAATTAAAAACTTTGATGAAGAACAATGGCTAGGTGTCCCACGTAGTTGGGGACTTCAACAGGCTTGGTTAGAACATAACATTGTGGATGAAACTGTTTTCCGTAGCCGAGGTTGGCCTGCTATATCTATCGAAAAATATTGGTCGGGGCAGGAGGATTCGATAAATGCAATTACTAAAAGTTTTACAGGGGGAACTTTAGGGGCGTTGCTTGAGGCACCTTGTGGATCGGGAAAAACTTTGATGGGTTTGGCGGTAGCCGCTAATTTGAATACACCTGTTTTAGTTGTCGTGCATAAAGAAGATTTAGCGCACCAATGGCAAAAAACAGCAAAGCGCTGTTTTGGTGCCGTGGATATTGGGCATATTCAGCGCGACAAATGGAGTTTCATGGGCAAGCATCTAGTAACAGCAACCGCTCAGACTTTGTATTCTCGCCGACACAAACTACCAAAAAAGTTTATCGATTCATTTGGTCTGGTTATTTATGACGAAGGCCACCGATATCCCGCAGAAACTTTTGAACACGTTTTACGGATGATGCCCGCAGCGCATAGGTTAGCCGTGTCGGCTACGTGGCGCAGAAAAGACGGGTTGGAATGCGTGTGGGATTGGCACGTAGGCCGGGTTGAATGGCGCACAGCATCTACAAGGCTTGTGGGGGAATACGCACAAGTTAAATGGGAAACTAACCTCTACGACAAAATGTTTTTGCAGTACGGGAGGATATCCCATACCCAGTGGGTAACAGCAATTTCTGAAAATGATAAATACAACGCATGGTTGGCAGACGAATTAACCAGAGGTGCCGAAGTTGGTCGGCGTGTATTGTGTGTAAGTGATAGGGTTGCACACTTACAAAATTTACAACATAGAATTCTTGGGAAGGGGCTTGGCGTGACGGTGGGGTTGTATGTAGGGTCAACGGATAAAAAGAAATTAACAATTCACGAATTAGAAGCAGCTAAGCAATGCGACATAATTTTGGCTACTTACGGAATGATGAGCGAGGGTACTGATATTCCTGCTTTAGACACTTTGTTTATCGGTACGCCTCGAGTGGATGTAGAGCAAGTGGTAGGGAGGATACAAAGGCACAAGGATGGGAAAAGAAGACTGCTCGTTGTTGACCCAGTTTTCCAAACCAGATACATGAATGCTTTATGGTATAAGCGACAGCGAATTTACAAACGTCTTGACTTCACGGAGCATCTATCTAATGAAAAAAGCTAAACCTAAATCAACGGTGGCGAGGAAAAAAACAACCTCACCGAAACGACAAACATCTAAGGATCGAAAATTGGTGCCCGCGCAAATTGTGGTGTCAAAAATGTATAAAGATCGGGGGATTGTAACCCAAGAGGAAGGGGGCATCACTGAAAATATAAACATCGCACCTTTGGTACCCGATACCCCGGTTTGCAGCGTGGAGTATGCTTCGCAAATGACCGTTAATCTTGGGAACTTTGAATCGGTACAATGTCGGGTAGGTGTGACTCTGCCTGCATACCTAGAAGAAGCAGAGGAGGCATTTCAAGTGGCTCAAAGTTTTGTAGACAACAGATTAACGCGGGTTGTAAACGAGATAAAAGACTATAGAGAAAAAGCGCGGGGGGCAGAATGACCGTCTCCAGAAAAGTTTCTGACTTTATCGCCAACGTAAATAAAACCTACGAAAGCACCATAGTTGAAGTAGGGGGAAAATTTGAAGCGTTGAATATTTCAAAATTTAGCAGCGGCATCTTGTCCCTTGATTGTGCGCTAGGTGGTGGGTGGCCTTATGGCCGGATTGGGATAATTGCCGGGATGGAAAGTACCGGAAAAACATTGACGGCAATAAAAGCTATGGCCGAGGTTCAAAAGTACGACCACGACACAAAATTACATAAAGATTTTGTAGACCCCAAAAAGTTTACACCGGGTAGCGCATTTTTTATCGATGTTGAAGGTTCGTTTGATCCAGTGTGGGCAGCCGCAAATGGGTTTGATGACACCCACCACGTAGTCGCACGCCCTGAATACAGCGAGCAAGCAATAGATTTTGCAACTTCGGCTATTGAAGAAGGTTGCTTCGATTTAATCGTAGTTGATAGTATAGCCGCGCTGGCTCCCACAAAAGAACTCGAATCATCATCGGAAGATTGGCAAATGGGTTTAAGCGCCCGGCTTGTAAATAAAGCGATGAGGAAGTGGGTGGGGAAGCTGAACAAAGCGTCCACGATGTATGGCAGCGCACCTCTCGTTTTATGTCTCAATCAATTCCGAATTAACATCGGGCAAATGTACGGCGACCCCCGAGTGTTACCGGGGGGGAAAGGCCAAAGGTTTGCTGCTTCTATCATTCTGTATATGAAATCGCCCAATTATCAAGATTCAAAAGAAAAAGAATTGTCGCAAGTAAAATTATCGGGAGTAGTTGAAAAAAACAAAGTTGCAATTCCGAATCAAAATTACACGTTTGGTTTGTATTTGAAGGATGAGGAATTGGCATCGATTGGCGATATCGACAATTTAAAACAAATGCAATCGTTAGGAAAAAAATACGGTTTAATTGTAGTGGAAGGTGGGAAAGTGAAATTTGGCGAACATACATTTAAAACACAAAAAGCACTTATGGAAAAAATAGGTACCGAACCAGATTTATATCGTTCAATGTGGCGATCAATTGTAAAAGCGGCCACCGGGAGTATCATATAATGGCTTACCCACGATTAACTATTGCCCTATCGACTTATGCAACTAATGTTTATGTCGCCAGTCGATTGCTCGAGTGCATTCGCTCGTTAGAAGCAAGCGGCTTTCCGGGCAGGATTATAGTGGTAGATGACGGATCGAAAGAAAGGCGAAGGGTACGCACACTTACAGCCTCATCGGAGCATTCCACCGAACCCGCCAGAACCATGCCGGTTGAATTGTATCAACGAAGTGAAAACGGGGGCATAGCTCGGTGCAAAAATAGCTGCCTCAAACTTATCGAGGAGGAACCCTACGAAATTGGATTTCTAGCTAATGATGATTTGATTTTTTTTCGTGATTGGTGGGTACCTTATGTGGATGCAATACGGATTACAAAGCACCCCCATTTTTGCTGGTCAGATCATACAAAGGGAACGGCTGCATTTAAATTAAATGAATGTGTGGTGTATAAGACGCGCCAATTGGATGGTCATTTGATGACGTTTACCCCTCAAGTTATTCAAAAGGTTGGAGGATTTCAGGTGTGCGATTCTAAATGGGGATGGTCACACAAACCGTGGACAGATCGAATCAACAGAAAATTCTTTCCGTCAATCAAAAAAGGTCACGGGTTAGATGTGGAAGGTTCTAACAAGGTGGTTTGTTTGCAGCATTCGCCTTCGGCTATAACTCCCCAAGAAAAAGCAGCCGGACGAAAAGTTAAAATCTTGGAGGAAAAAATGTATGTACCGTTGGAGGAATAAACATGGCAGCCGGGGACAAAAAACCTACTGCGCCCCAACTGGGGAATAAAAAGCATTCTTTGAAGTCGAGAACCCTAGCAAGTGAAAAAGCAAGTTCCAAAGAATTAGGGGGGAAGGTGCAGCCAGCCAGCGGTGCGGGGAAGGCACATAAAGGGGATATAAAGTTGGAACATTTTCTAATCGACAAGAAAGAAACTTCCGCGCAATCTATTTTGGTTCACGGAAAAGACCTTACAAAAATAACCAGAGAAGCAGACGGGGAAGGCCGGACACCTGCCTTGCTAATTCAGCTTGAAGGCGTGCCGGCAACTGTTAGCAACCAATGGGTGCTTTTACCTATCGCGAAATTTGCGGAGCTATTCAAATGACTATATCGAAACTTTTGCATGACATGGATGAAACGCGGAAAAAAGAAAAAGACCCTGCACGCTACAAGCATTTGACCAGCGCGGTAAAGTCTTGGATGAAAGCGTGGCCGGCGCAATCAACTTATACGGATGTTTTGCGAGCAAGCCAACTTTACTTTTTATGCCCCCGAGAATTTGTTTTAAATTATTGGCAACCTAAAGATAATCGTGACTTCAACTACAAATCTTATTTGATGATGACCACGGGAACACACCTGCACCATTACATACAAAATTATGTTTTAGGTCCGATGGGTGTGCTGTGGGGCAACTGGGTTTTAACACACAAAAACCATACGCAAACAGGATTCCACCCTGCCCCAAAAAAAGCACTACAGACCATCTGTAAACAAGGTAATTTACCGTGGGCATATGAAGAACTCGATTTTTATGACGAAGGGTATCGCATCGCTGGGCATATCGACGGTCAACTAGATTTGGCGCGTATCGATTGGTTGCATCATAACTCGGATAAGATGAAAGAAAATCCCGAAGCAGCGTTGCGGGAAATGAAGAAAATTCCTACCGATGAACGGAACCTAATCAATCTTGAAATAAAAACGTGCGGTTCTTGGGTGTTTGAAAATCTTGTAGACTCAAAGTCAATTCCCGAGTATTATAAAATGCAAGCCGAAATATATCAGCACGCAACCGGAGTACACAAAACCGCGTTTTGGTACATAAATCGGGACACGATGGACAGCAAGATTATTTTGTATGATTACAGCGGGAATTGGTGGAAAGACGCAACTCGCAAGGCAAAAATCGTATGGCAATCAATACGGGATGAGACGTTGCCTATATCGGGTATGGCGTGCCACACACCGAAGGATAAACGCGCTAAGGATTGTGCGTTTCGTACACCATGTTTTGATGAAATGGACTTCTCCGAATATGTCAGAAAAGGGAAAGAACAAGCCGAATCGGAGGGACGAAAACTTCTCGATCTTTCCCGCCACACGTTCGATTAACGTAAGCGTAGATCACAATATAAGCATCACAAATTTAAAGGCGGGTTTGGCATATCATTTTTCTCTCGAGAATCAGCAGTGCAGCGAAGGCATTTACAAATCACGGAGTAGGATTAAAATTGATCGCGACGAATGGTTACTAAAACTTTCGGATGGAACTTTAATTTTAGAAAGCCAGATTATCGCCATTCGCTGTATTGTATTCCACCAAATGCCAAAAAATGAGTGACCCCAACTGCTACCCTGAGTATGAGGTGTCGCGTACTTTACTTTTGTCTGCGAATGTAAAACCAGAGCCTAAGCAAAGCACCCGCTTTACTTTGTCGGGACATGCGTACACCGATCCTAAGAAGAAAAAGTATTTGCAGAAATTAGTCCAAGAATTTTTGCGGAAGTTAGATGACAACTTCGCGCCCTTCGAGGGTCAGTTACGGGTGATGGTAGTTTATACTTTCCCGTGGCGCAAATCAGACGCTAAGGTTGCGCGAAATCAATCTTGGGCATATATGAACAAGCGCCCCGATGTTGATAATCTTTTCAAGCCAGTGGGGGACGCTTTACAAACTGCCGGAATTATCAAGGATGATGGTCAAATTGTAGAGGCGCTAGCCCGTAAAATTAGGGCCGAATCCCCCGGTATTTATGTGAGAATTGAGCAGCTAGTGGAACTTATTTAGTACCTTTTTAACCTTAAAACAGGGGTTTTTTGTGTCTACTAAAGTCTTGAAGGGTAAATTGTCGATATAAAAAGAGTTGACAAGGTAGCCCCTACCGGCTAGCATCTAGGGACTCCAAACTTTGTGCTGACGTAGGCACAAACTAAAACTTACTTTTGTGACGGAGTACAAACATTATGGCGAAGGAAAAATCAATGGCGAAAAGAAAACGAAAAACAGCAACCGAAATTATAGAACCACTGGGCGGGCTATCGATGACCAGCGACAAGCTAGTTGAAGTTAGCGGTGTCTGCCTTGACGTTTGGGATGGTTCTGATTCAACCTTTTTACCCATGCTAAAAAAAGATATGTCTGCTAGCGACCGCAAAAAAGCGGTGCGGGGAATCACTAAGCAGGCGTGTTTACTCGCTGATAAACTTTACGCGGTGATGGGTGAGACTCTGTACGAAATCCGTGAAAATTCTTACTGGAAAAATTGGACGTATGAAAGCGTCGATGGCTCCGCCGGTGTTAAAATCAAGTTTAAATCTTTTGAAGAATACTTGGAGAAGGAGTGCGAGGTAAAACGGCGCACTGCTTATTACTATATTAAAGTCTACGAAAAACTTATCGTTGAATTGGGAATACCTCCCCACATCCTTCGGACTGTGGAGTGGTCGAAGGCCAAAGAATTAGTCCCCTACATGGACAAAGACAACTGGAAAGATTTAATCAAAATTGCGAAGGATAAAACTGTCCGGGGGTTGCGCACATACCTTGCCGATTTGGAAGGTGGCGGGGCATTAAAGAGCAAAGCTATCCACACTGATTTAATCAAGCGCTTGAATTTTAATTTAAGTGAAGAACAGCACGAGAACATCTTGCTCGCTTTTAAGATTGCTGCTAAGACGGCAGAAAGCAGTTCACAAGGAAATCTTTTGGATTTAATCTGCACCTCTTACATTGCAGAATCGCCAGACGATTTGGATGGCACGGATGGTTTGTTGGTTCAATTAGACCAGTTGGTGCGATCTGTTGAGCGTAACTTCGGTGTAAAATTAGAACTGGTAGAGGGAGGCTCATCTAAACCGGAATTGATTGGGGCCGGGGTTGGAGAGGGTGGTATAGAAGAATTTTTAGATGAGGAAGAAGTGTAACGATCCTCCCCGTAGCGTGGGGGTTCGGTTTATGTGTTTTCCCGTCCCCCGCGTTACTTTTTTACTTGCAAACTATGTTTGAAAAACAACTTGATGAATTCTATGACTTGCTATCGTCTCCAATTTATTTGTACGTTCGCAAAAACTCAGGCAGATATTTTGTAGACAAAATAACAAAACGAGAAGATCGATTTGAGAGGCACCGATATTTGATCGAAGGAAATCAATGTTCGTGTCTATCGTGGATGAAAGTGGGAAGGTGTAAACACTTAGAATGGCTGCAAGGAAATTTTGATCGACTAAATGGTGTGCCCGCAGCTACCGCCCTAGCCGCACTAAATGATCTGGTGCATCGAAGTACAAAGTTGTTTCCCAAGTCGCACAAAAAATGGTGGGTTGGCGCCGATCAAATTTCTGATATAGTAGCAGCTATCCAGTTAGAAACTATTGAACCTTTGGGATTTTCAAGACTCGTTACTATACAAACTATTAGAAAGTATAAATTAGCTTTTGTTTTTACCTATGAAGAAGGAGGACACTAGACATGGCAGTTAAATCAGAATCGGCACACGTACCTATCACACTCGGAATCGTTACCTTAGTGGGTACCCCCGACAACGCACGATCCATCGTAAACTTTTTTAACATTCAGAATTGCAAAGTTAAAAATTCGGCTACGCTTGATCTAAGTGATAACAGTTGCACTTGCGCAGTCGCTAAGTTTCGCAAGGTGAAAGGTGAATCGGATGGTAGTGGGTGCCTTCACCAATCGTTGATAAGTAAACCCACCGTGTTCCTTGGACACCACCCGGTGGGCGGTGGCGGGATACGGGGAATGTCTGAAACTGAGTTAGCTACTTGTGAAACACAAGCTATTAGCCGCATGGCCTTTGAAGATGTTTTTGTTGTACTACCTCAAAATGTAGGCGGTATTTTAGACCCTCACCTACCTGATTGTCACGCTAGCGATCTTTGCAAATATTTATCAGGCACCTCTAATAAGTTATCCGAACTTTATTCGGGTGACTCAGTGGATTCAACTGAGGTTCACACTATAAATCCGCGCCGGCTTTATCAGGAACTAAACAAAGCTGACTCTTTGCGTGATCCTAGTTTAACTTCAAAATCGGTAATTAACGCTGGCATGAAAGTAGATGCAATAGTTGCCACCGAGGGGGAAAGTAGATACGATGAGGAACTAACCAGCGGGGATTATTTGCACGATGCCCCCGCCACGGAAAAAGATTTGGGGGCTACTCCGTGGAAAATATGCAAACGTCCTAACCCTGCTTCCTTCTATGTCCAGCAGGGCGTATGGGAGCAGGGACTCCGCGCACTCCATAGGGGCAAAAATGTACTGCTGACTGGTCCCTCGGGATGCGGCAAAACAGAATTAGCGCACCTGCTGGCTAAGTCGTTGGGACTCCCCACCGAGAGCGTAAACATGGGTGCAACTACCGAACCCCGAGACGTTTTAATAGGTACGGTAGAATTTGATCCTAAGCAGGGCACACACCTTTGTAGGTCAAGGTTTGCTCGTTTTGTGGGTAATCCATCCGGCATGGTTTTACTTGACGAAATTACACGAGGTGGCCGGGACGCAAACAACATATTACTTCCACTGCTTGACCGCCAAGCGTACATTGCAATTGATGAGGAAGAAGGTGGTGCAATAGTTCGTCGAGGTGACAATATGTCCATTGTGGCCACTGCTAACATTGGTATGGAATACACTGGGACTGAAGCGCTAGACATTGCTTTGCAGCAACGATTTCAGGTGGTGATCGATTTGTATTTTCCACCCATCGAATGGGAATCAAAAGTGCTACAAGGTAGAACCGGAATTGACGCTACATCTGCAAATGTGTTGTGTACAATTGCCAACCAGCAACGAGTGCTGCAAGATGCTGGTGATTTTGTTGCTAATGTTTCAACCAGAATGTTATTAGAAGCGTCTGAATTAGTTGTCGATGGGTTTGATTTACTTACCGCTTGTCAGTATTCTATACTAAACAATTTTAGTAACGATGGTGATGAGGCAAGCGAGCGGTCAAGGATTTTGCAAATCATACAAAAACACGTAGGCTAAAATAGATAAACCTTTAAAGGGAGGATAAACACATGGCATGGAATTGGTTTGAACCTATCGATTGGGACGGGGACGGTAGCGATGATTATTACGATTCCTCTATGCACCAACTCGCAACCAACGACTCTATGATGCGCGGCTCCCGCTTATCTTCGATGTGGGGCCAATATTCGCCCTCGCAAGATCGGGAGACAGCAGAGGCAACCGCGCAGGATATGTTGCGCATTAGAAATGCGGTTCGTAGTTTGTTAAAAGTACATGGTTTGCCTACCGGCACTTCGATTGAACTAGCAACCATTGGTCAACAGGCTATGGGATGCTGTACCTTTAGGGACCAAGACAATAAAGAGCGCCCACTAATTTTATTAGATAAATCTATCTACGATTCTTGTGATGGAGAATATCAAAAAGCGTTAGATATTTATTGTGGAATCGGTTTACATGAGGCTAGCCATGCAAATCACACGCGACTACTTTTTGATCTTCAGGATTTAGCAAATAGCGAACGGAAAGAGGACTGGTGTCACGACGAGTTTACCCGCCCTTTCAATGTAGGCTTAGCCGGTCGTGTCGCAATTTTTGCTGGACTCTTTGAAGATGAGCGAATAGAAAATCTTATACGGAAAGAGTCCCCCGGTTTTGTCGCATACGTTCAAGCGGCAAAGCGCGCCATCTTTGAAACAAAATCTTTTGGGGAGGCGTTGGGTCTGTGGGACACGGCAAATGATATGGATCGTTTGACTATGCTTGCCTTTGCATTCATTCGATGCCCCCATGTCGTCAAGGACAAGCAGAAAACATTTTCCCTAATCGATGGCAAGGTACCGTGGGACGATTTTAGAACCATGTTTGCATCGGTCCCTGCTTCAGAGTCGCAAGTGGTAGTTGCAGCCCGAAAATTAGAGTGCTATTTTGATAAAGCACGGACCCTATACAGTGATGCAATTAAAGAGACTTTAGGCGAGACTGCGGAGACACGTAATGATGCGGAGGAAAATATAAAAAGTCTTTCGGAGGATGAGCAAGAACGTCTTAAAAGGTTGTTGGCTCAATTCGATGCCGATGCCGCCGATAAAGACTATCACCACCAATTGAATGAACTGCAAGATCAAGCAGAGGGCATTCATAAGGAAATTAGCGGCGATTCGAAAAGTCAAACACCGGAGCAAATTGCCGCCGCGATTAAAGATGACCAATTAAACGATAAAGATGACAGTAAAATTGAAAAGCTGAAAGCTAACGAGGAACTTGTTCACGAACTACGAAAGGGGCGATTTAGTTTACTCGATTTACAGGAAGCATTGCGCCAAGCGTCTACGGTTACGGATTGCCTTAATGTGGCGGAAACGCGGGAAGTCCATCGCAACGAGGAGCAGCGCATAACTTTTCTTGAAGATTGGGAATGGGGTGACATACTACCACGTAAAAATGTTGTAATACATCCTAAACCCGACCGTAGCAAATATAAGGTTTACAAAGATTCGGTAGCAGACGAGATACGCCGGATGCAAAACATTTTTCGGTTACGGTTAGGGACTCGGAAGCACCGCGAAACAGAACGTAAATCGGGGCGTATTCATCGACGCCGGTTAGCTCGCAGCAAATCTACAGATCGATTGTTTTATCGCAAGACGGAAAAACAAGATCAAGGGGTGGCCCTATGCTTACTTCTAGACGAATCGGGGAGTATGGGGCGTGCCGAGCGTTTGGGGATGCCGTCGAGTGACAGAGGCCGCAAGGCAGCCGCCACGTTGCAAATTGCCGTTCTAATGGCCGAAGCATTGAAAGGTGTTCCCGGTGTTGAGTTGGAAGTGTATTCGTACTCGAGTTGCGGTGCTTCCCACCAGGATAATCAAGTAAAATACCTGTACGGAAAATGCAATCCGGATGCCGCCAGTATTGCAAACTATACTGAGGACGGCATGGAAAATTATGATCACCTTGCAATTAAAACTGCGGTGAACTTATTCAAAACAAATACGGTAAACAAACATCGTATGATGATAGTTATTTCTGACGGCCAACCGTGGGGCAACAATTACGGCGGGGATGATGCCAACGAAGCGACTAAAAAGGAAGCGTTGGCAGCCGAGAAAGCAGGTGTCAAAATCTTCCACATAGCTATTGAGAATTTCAAAAATGATAAAATGTTTAAGCACTCGATTAAGTTTACCGACATACCTGAGTTGATGAACCAGATGCGCCGAATGATAACCCGACTGGTTACGGAGGCTACCGAATAACGTGCCACGAGGCGACCACGTATCGATTTGGTTTGCAAACGAAGATCGATGGTTGTTTGAAACCATCGAAGCGTTACAAGATAGTTTCTTAGACGCGGGATTGCCTATAAGTAAATCGCAACTTATGGTGGCAATCATAAAATGTGGGATTACAGAATATGCCAAGCAAACGAAAGATAAACTTTCGGAATAAAGATGAGTGGTTGGTTACGCTTATCGATGGTATTGTAAGCACCAAGAAAAAGTTGGGGTTTAAAACATCGTTTAGTTACGAGTTGGTACGATTAGCGAAGAAAGGTTTGATTGACAGCGCAGAGGGTGCGGCTATTGATCGAAAAGTGATAGATGATATTGCCAAAGGCTGATCTAAATGATTTTGTAGCGTTTGTTAAACGTGGGTTTGGCGTGTCGGCTACGCTTCACGATTCCCCAATGCAATCGGAATACGCTCGATTTATGTTAGGGGGCAGATTGTTTATTGTGTCGGCCTATGATGGCTCTGAAAACTTGTTAGAAATTTTGAGTGGTGACAAAAACGGTTTACAGGAACTTGGGAAAACTTGGATGGCCTACATCTACGACACCGAAAAAGAAGATGACGATATAGAACTTTGAAAGGCCGGAGCGTTAAACATGAAATCGAAACATATGGGGAATAACCCAGAAGATATGCAAGACATGATCGATGAGTGGAAGGACATTCAACGGCGCAAATTTCAGGTTGAAGAAGCAGAAAGTCGATTAACACAAAAATTGGAATCGTATGTTGGAGATCAATTAGCGCCTTCGTTTATTTTCACCGGCATCACTTCGGAGTTGGTACTTAAACCAAGATTAAATGTGACGTATAAAAAAGAGCGAGGTGAAATTCATCCACTAGAGAAACTACAAACAGAATTTCCCGATCTTGCATCGATGGTCCGTGCCAGCTATAGTGAATCCGGTTCAAAGATAAAACTTTTGCTTTTAAAGTACCACGAACCCAACCACGGCAATCTCTCAGCTAAGAACACCGCGTTAGCAGAAGAATTGATACAGCACCGAAAAGTTAAAAAAGGTAAGCCTACCATCAGTATTCAGGATGCAAAAAATGACCCCCCAAGTATTTAGCGATGTTGAGCGCAGGTTAGATGGTTATTGCGTGATGGTGGAAAATCTTTCGGGTTGGAATATTGCACCTGCCCACACGCCGACCGAGTACGTATTCCGTACGTTTGATGATGCTCTAGATTATGGCGACCAAGCGGTGGGTGACCACATCGGATGGAAAATCATTCCGTTTTTCGTAGGCCGGCGGCACGAAGAAAAAAACTTTGGGAATTTTAAGTTTTGCCCTTAAAACACGGTGTTTTTGGGGTGTTTTCGGACTAACTAAATTAAAGATGGGGTTGCAACCTAGCCGATATAAGCTAAGATGGTGGAGTATCTGACCTATGACTTTTGGAGGACAAACCTATGGACTACTTACAAATTGCCGACATGCTGAACAAACATCCGAAAGCAGTGCGCCAAGCGGTCGCATACCTTGAGGCTCGCGACACGGTTTTTAATTACAGCGAGACCTCTAGTGGACGGAAGATCTTTTCTTCGGACTGCATCGAGAAAATCATTTGTGGATTCGGACTGAACCCCGACGACTACGCAGGGAAGGGCTAAGCTAAACGATTTGTACCTTTTGTAAATCTTTTTGTTGGAGGACAGAAACATGATAAACCAAAAACAGTTTATAGATTACGATGCAATCCCGTTAGCCGTTGAGCGTGTGAATGAAATGCGCGCTTGGGTAAATCGGATTGCGCCTTATGTTAGCGAAGCTATCTTCGGCGCACGACGATTGAAAAGCGACGACCTTGATAAACGAACCCGCGACCGCTTTGAAGAAATTTTGGGTGGGCGAGATTCGGCAGGTGTGTTTAAAAAACCTAGACACGTTTCGGCGCATATCAACACCAGCTATGGTACGGTGTATTTGGAAGTCCGAACGTCTTTTCCGCTTCGCGAGGATCGGGCCGGGATAAAGTATTCTGAAATCACGATTCCGTTAAAGTGTGGTGAAGGGAAGTCGATAGCGACTTTCAATATGCACGATCCGCGCAAAGTTGCGGCGGGTATCAAGCACTACGACGAACTGTACCAAGCCGCTAGGCAAGCGGAAGATACCGCCGATAAAAAGGCTAACGATTACAGCGCGTTTGCGCTTCGATAAAAGGAGGCATTAAATATGAAATGTTGCATCTGCAATTCTGAAATTGAAAAACAACAATCGTCAGATGGGCGCGTGTTTTGGGACAAGGGACACAACCCCGCGCCGGTTATGACGGGAGAGGACGACCGGTGTTGCGGCGATTGTAATTGTGCGATCATCATTCCCGCACGTTTGACAGAAATGGGATTCCCACAATTTCAATCCGCGAGAAAATAAAACCTTCGTGAACCCCCCGTCCCGTTTTTGTCCTCCTTCTAGGGGCGGGGGGTGTTACGAGACAAAAAGAAGGAAATAAACTATGGCAAAAGAAAAAACAAGTATCGCGCTTGAAATCTTCGACGTACTTGAAGCCAGTCCGGTGGGCGAAATAATTGTGCGCGGAGAAACTGTAAAATCGGTAGCTGCGATTGAAAACGAATTGAAGAAGCGCGGTCTACCAGTCGGTGGGTATCTCGCACGAATGATTGACGAAGGGACCGAAGCGGAAGGGGTGATTCTTACAAAATGCTGCCCCACGTGTTTCGGTCCTCGACCCTAACCACAAGGAAAAACAGAATGGTAAAACACCCAAAAGAAATTATCGCAGATGCCGTAGCCTACGACACGCAAAAAGCAAACCTAGAAAGGAACCTAACGATCAAGATTGCGAGAATGTCGCAACAGGTCAATTCGATGTTGCCGAAGCTAGAGGACTTCGATAATGCCAGCGACTACGTGGAAGACTTAAACTGTGTTACGACCGGCGAACTATCGGAACTCGTTTGTGCTATGCAAGATTTAGCTATGGACGCTACCGATGCAATAGACGCTTTAGAGGCAAAGCAAACTCCGTTTGTTCGCAAAGCAGCACAGAACCTCGATGACTGGAAAGAAGCGCGGGAAGCGGGAGAAGTCGATTTGAGAACGGCACTTGATATTGGGCTAGGCAATAGCTAAGAAGTAAAAGAAATGAGAGTATCTTAGAAAGGATAAACACATGGAAGGTAATATCGTTTCACCAGAGGCAAGGCTATGGCGGGGAAAAACGGATACGTGGGTGACAGTCAAATTGTTAATGGCAATGACTCACGATGAGTGGGAGCAATTCGCGCAGATAAAGTATCCCGGCTACAGAGTGTTAGAACTTACCAAAACCGAAACTATACACGAGGATAAAAACTATGGTTGTTAAGAAACCTAAACCGCAGCATTTCTACATCGATACGAATTTAGGGGAGGGCACTGCTACGAAGCAGGACGCCGGCGAGGTATGGTACATCTCGTTACCGCATCAGGTTTTTACCTTTCTAGGTTCATTACCAGAGGTACGGGCAGAAATCGTGCGTAGGGTAAAATCGCACAACGAAAATGCAGATTCGGACCAGCCTATCTACTCGCGCATTTTTGGTCGCGGTGTTCCTAATCGCAACGCATTTAAAGTAGGTGGGTAACCATGCAAAATCATCCCGATGAATCGATACCGTGGGTTATCAGGCAGGGTCCACACGCTGAGTGGGGCGGGGCGTCGATCTGCTGGACTCTACATATGCTCGAGAGTTTTAAAAAGGTAGCCGCAGAACACGCCAAAGGCGATTCACCGAAAGAGCCTTTTCTATTTGAGGGCAACGAATATCTGCCCGGTTACACCAAGCACCTAATCCAATTCCTTGAAAGTAGGTTGCAATGATACATTGGCAAAAAGTTTTGAAGCCGATTCGAGACGCGGGGAAAGAGGGTATATCCCGAAAAGACATTGCAGCTAAAACAGGTACGGAAGAAGGCGACTCGGAGTTAGAAATCACGCTTGACTATTTGCGATCTAACGGCAAGATTAGGGCAGCGCTTGGACCCACTGAGCAGGGCGGTGTGAGTTTGGTATATCAGATATCAGTACCACGGCGCAGCCGGCGAGAGGACATAAAACACGACCCAGAAGTAGACGAATTATTTGATCCACCCGAGAAGACAGAGACAGTAAATCAACCCGAAACCCCCCAAGAGAATGTGTCCCCTTCTCATCGCCTACTGAATAACGACGACACCGAAGGTAGCCCCCGCGACACCAACGACTTAAAAAAAGAACCTCTATAGGCAACCTTGCGAAAACGTGCGAATCCCATAGGGCTGTTAGTGCAGACGTCTGCACAAGTCATTTCCAGTCGGTATCAAGTCGGGGAAAACCATCGCGGGGGGAATCTAAAAAACCTTATCTACTCTATAGGAACTATCCGTGCGTCTTTCGTTTGACACGGTATCCCCGAAGGCATCCCCAGAGAAAAAACCATCTAGCCGGCACTCAGAAACTCTATCTGAATCCATATCTAAACGCTGCCGTTTTCATCTCTAAACGCTGCAAAGATGGTACGAGCATATAAGCCAAAAATGTGCCATTTTGATACACTTTTTTGAGGCGGCTTTTTTCGACTTTTTTCGACTTTTTCATCCCGCTCAAATCGATTTTTCGAGTTGCCAAATCGAGTTCTCGAGACGCCAAATCGATTTCTCGAGGTCGATTTTTCGAGTTGCCAAATCGAGTTCTCGAGGATCGAAAAGTCAAGCAAAGAAAGAACCAAAGAAAGCGCACACAACGCACACATAAGACACCACACACACATAGGCACACAACATCATCATATATTTTTTCAGAAATTCAGGGGGGGAGGGGGTCAGAAATTATTACAGGGTCAGCATATCAGCAAGGGGGCACACACAAAAAACAGGGGGGGGAGCATACACGCACGCACAGGGGGCACACAAAACCGGGGGAGCATACATACACATCATTGAACCGGGGGCATACACGCATCATACATCACACATCATAGGGAGAGGGGTCATCATCACACCCGCACACACACGCACACAAGAGGCAGCACATCATAGGGCACACATCATTACACATCATACATAGGGGGGGAGGGGGTCACACATACACATTACATCATTACATACACACACATTACAGCATCATTACATCATCATTACATCACACACATTACATTACACAACATCATTACACATTACATTACATCGAATCATTACACACATCATACACACATTACACACACACATTACAGCACACACATAGAGAGGGCACACACACATTACATACATACATTACAGCACATTACACACACACATTACACAGCATCACAAGCATTACATCACAAGCATTACATCGCGCACGCATTACATCACAGAAAATTCACAGGGGGGAGGGGGTCACGCACGCAACATCGCATCGCAGCATCGCATCGCATCGATCAACACATCACAAACGCATCGAAGCATCGCGAAAAAAATCGAGACGCTCAACATCTCGATTTCCAGGCGCGATCAAAAAAAAACGAAAAGGTCGAGTCCACTCCCGAGTTGGCGCTACGAAAACTACTCCTGTTTGTTTTATATTTATTTTTTTCAATTTTTTCACGGACAGATTCGTGGGGCTACGGTTACTATAGAGCAGACACTAACTAACTAATAAAAAGGAGTTCAGAAACTATGAAACTATCAACCGGACCCATACGGCTAACTAAAGACCAAAAAGAAAAGATCAATAAGGTATCGAGTAGCATTGAAGCTATTTTAATTGCCCTACGGATACGCACACTTTTAGCGCATCTAAATGACCACACGATACCGGCTACTGCTGACTACTATAAATTCGAGGCTATCTACAATCGCAAATATGCAAAAATCATTTTGGTAACCACGGGGTACGGCGGCTACGTTTCCAAATCGGCTTGGTGTTTCGTTGACCGAAAAACGGGGGAAGTATTCAAACCCGCAGGATGGAGGGGACCGGCTAAAAAATCGGGGCCTCGGTTCAATCTTTATGACGATGCCTCTATGGACGAATTGCTAGTATCGGCAGACCTATCGGGCAGGTGCTTCACGGAGGAACGTATCCGCTAGGGGCAGCACGCACACGCACGGGTTGCGTACGGCTAGACCTACCGTGTCGCACCGAGTTACCTGTTTGACGTTCCTGTTTGACGGTGCCCGCGTGTACGCACGCCCGCGAGCGTGCCCGCGATTCTTTTTGACTTGTGCCTACGTATGCACAACCAAGGAAAATCCACCTGTACCGGCAGAGAAAAAACAAATTTTGGAAACTGCCCCTTCGGGTACATTTTCTAAGTCGTTACTACGTACCGATTTGCAGGCCCCTATCGAACTAAGCTAACCAAAATATTTAAACTAAGCTAATTAACCTATTGCAACGTAGCCGATATAAGCTAAGATGTGCGAGTTGTAAGTTTTAACCTTTGATTAGGAGGATTCACGAATGGACAAGTTAATACAAGTTGGTAGTTCGTGGGTGGTTGTCCGTGCGAATGGTGAACGGATTGTTTGCCACAATCTGGCGACCGCGAAGTTTTACCTCAACAGTGCAGCACTTGCTGCGTAGCACGGATAACCCGGTGGGGCATTCCTGCCGGGTTTTTTCAACTAAGTAACAAGGACCGAAACTATGAAAAATCAAGCGAACAAAGTGGCACACATCGAGGGCGGCTTACGGGGTTACATCGTGGAGATAGTTGAAAACGGTTCGTGCGTTGACTCGAAAGTGTTTTATTACAACGCTGGATTTGCTGAGGGCTGGAAGCAAAAAAGCGAGCAGGCTTACGTCAGCGCCAAAGCGTTCGCAGCAAGCCACGGCTGCCAGTAAACTTTCAACCCTCTCCCCGAAAGGGGGCGGGGAACTTTTTAAAATGAGGATCGAGACAATGGATCAATTAACGATAAAAGGAATCTGCGTGCATCATCCGATGCCTGGATCGGCTTACGCTGGAATGTACAGCGTGTTAGACATCCACAGCGGGAATCTAGTTCAAGCCGGCGGGGTTCACCCAAGACCTCGATTATATGATACCTTAGACGTAGCACAGCGTGCTGCTGATGATATCAATCGTCGGCACGGTCCGATGTGGAAGTGTGTTCCCGCGCTCTTGGTGGCGTGAATTGGATACCCCACCAGTCGATCAAAACTTTTCTTTAGCAACCGCGCCCTTTTTAGGAGGATATCGAATGGATAATTTCAAAGCAACCATGATTGCGGAGGGTGTAGATTCACCTGAAACTGATGAGGAGCATACCGCCGCGTGGCAGCATTTAATCGACACCGGGTTAGCGTGGCAACTTCAAGGGTGGTTTGGCAGACGCGCAAAACTTCTGATTGATGATGGTACTTGTATTGCACGCGATGCAAGCGGAGGCGCAATATGACCGACACTAAAAAAATCGTAACCGAAAACGAATCTCTGTTCATCAAAAATGGATTTGAAAAAACCAATTTTGGCCTTGGTCAAGAAGGCTACGCACGCACGCTCAACGATTACGAAGTCTGCGCAACATTTGAAACCGACTATTGGCTATGCGGCATTTATGAGGATGTGGGGAAGGGTCCAGCAATAGAGGAAGGTGAGTTTATAACCGCACCCGATCTTCTAAACTGGGTTTTTCTAGCCAATAACACTACCGGCCTAAGCCACGAAAGCACATCTAAACAGTAACCCAGACCCCCAATAGGGGGGTGATATCAGGTATTTTCCATCCTTTTTTTTACCCGATTTTTTGCGTATTTCCCGGTGTTTTTGAGTGTTTTAAAAAATACTTCTTAAATAACGCTCAAAGGCTATTGTAATCTTAGCCGCTACGGGGTATATTAGAAGTGTTGAGTGTGAAGTGAAAAGCGAATGAACCAAGAAGAAAAACTCAGCGGGCCAAAAGGAAAGAGTGCCCACCAGCCGGTTGCCGGTATGACAAAATTCTTTAACTCTGAGACCGAGCAGTGCAGAGAATAAAAAACGCTCATTACTACTAGCAAATGATTTTTGTCTAGTGGAAACTATCGGGGGGTTAGTTGATAGTCCGACTATTCACTACAACCGGGTCCGATTCAGTATAAAAAACCGCAAGGTATAAAAAACTGAGTTCACCCGCTCTGTTATGCTCTGGTCGAAGTCGCTAACCTCTCCGATTGTTTCCATTAGCAAATGATTGTTGTCTAGTGGAAACTGTTGGTTACAGAGTGGGACCAGATAGGCGGGATCGGAGCATATCGTTTTCGGACAAATTTTGAGAATTATTTGGATTGAAAGTGATATTGTTTCTGCCGCCGATTAGTCTCAACTAGAATCCTATGCCCTTGGTTGCTCTTGGGATTGTCGCGAGGCAAGCGGCGTTGTGGAAGCCTTAGTTGTTAGACTGTTACGTTATTCTGGCGACACCTGTAACCGACTGTTTCCACTAGATTGGATTATCAAATCCAGTTCCGCTGTCGATGAGATAGCAGATAAGCGGACGGAAAATTCACTGCGAGTAAAGACCACCGTGCAACGGGCCACTAGTCGAGGCATCGCCCTCGATCATACTCACCGCGCGATCTAGAAAGCAACGGACAGTAAAAACAAGACCACAGCCATGAACTGCACTTACGGGTGCGGAGAAACCAGTGTGCGGGTTTATTGTTCGGGTGAACAAGTACTAGGCAGAAACACATCCTTTAGGGGGTGCTACTGCATGTGATTGAAGCGGAATTGGACTTGATAATCCAGCAAAATTGTGACCTGCTAGTTTTGATTCTGCGACGACCGGCGGGAATGTAAAAGCCGCTTCAATGGAAACTGTCCCCAAGCGTAGCGGGGGGAATAAACCACGGCCAGAATCAACTTGTCTATCGTAACGTGACGTTCACGGATCGTGCGGATGATAAGCCAGCAACAGTACGCAAAACGGAGTTAGTACCGGATGCGGATGCGTTGAGCCTATGCTTGTCGGGGGTAGAATCCCGACTGTGAGAACCACACCTACAACGACGACCAGACCACGGTAGAAAGATCGATAGAGATTAGCAGTTTTTATTTTCTAGCATATCCTACGATTCGGCGAGTGATCACGGTGGACTTACGTTCGGCAGTATGATCAACGAGTTTTAGGGTTGCCTTTACATCAGGAGTGTCTCGTTTCCGCCAATGACAAATGGCGATGTATTCACCGACTGGTTGGGCGACCTCGCATTACAGTTAATGATCTTAAAAGTCTGCACGGAATTCACTCTCCAAATCGTAGGATGTACTAAATAATTTGCTAGGCAAAAGATGAGTTGGTATCGACCGTGGCTGGCGCTATCGTCGAAGCAACTTTCAATTGTAAATGCGAAGGAATCCCGAGCGGGTAGGGGTCGCTCAGAGTAGCCAACTTTGCAGGCGTGGATTGCTCCAGGCCACAATTGATCGCGGCGGTACACTGGTTTGATTCCAGTGGCACGGTCGATACCAACTGAAACGATTGCTATAAACCAGTAGATTTTGTTGTATGCTTTCCCCGGTGCAAATCCGGTGGAGCGGTACTGAAATCTTGGCGGGGTCAAACTGTGACCGGGAGGCTCATGCGAGTCCTAGCGAGAATATCGCAATCCTGGTTGTGGGGAGAAGAAACGAACCCAAGAAAACGCGGTGCCTAGTTAGGTGGTTTAGCCCATCGGCAGTAAGCAGAATCGAAGGGGGTAAGCGATGCGAAAATAGGGAAGGGTTGAAATAAAACCCCTCAGCCGGTAGCCCGATAAAGGCCCGCCTGATGCAGCACAAAAGTGGACATTGATCCTGCGTGGGACGTAGCCCTTAAAGCGTCGAGTAAATAAACTTCTGGCATATCTTCAATCCCTGCTAGAAAGTAATCGTTTTGAATTTAAGTAACCTTTGAAATGGAGGACAGCAAACTATGATTATTTCAGATCAAATCGACCATGCGGGATTCCAAAAAAAGTGTCGTAAGCATTCGGATGCTGAACTCCACTTTATTATTCGTGATTGCCGGGAGGCCCTTGCAGCGTGGAAGGATGCCCCTAATGAGGGGAAGTATCTCGATCAAATCCACTATGCTTTTCAAGAGCTAAACCGCCGGCGCTAAACAGTGAAAACCTTTGATGCCCCCACAAGGGGGCAGAAAGATTGAGGATCGAAACCATGTTTTTTGAAACACTTATTGAAGCCCGCCAAGCCGCTGCCGATTATTTTGTTAAAGAGAGGCAAGCGGTATCGTTAGAGATGCTTGTACGCAATGGCGTTTGCATCGACGGTAGCGGAAGGAAATTTTTCCGTAGCTTTTTTATTCACCGCGATGGGCGGTTTCAGGCTCGACAATTTAAGGACTAACATTTGAAAACCTTTGATGCCCCCACAAGGGGGCAGAAAGATTGAGGATCGAAACGATGACAACCCAGCAACTATCAAAACGATTTATCAGCCGCAACGAAGCAACTGACATTGCCGCTCAAATGCAGAACATTTTTTTGGTCGGAACTTTTAACTCTCAGAGTCGCGTTTCTCATATCGCTCACGCGGTCGCCGAGCATCTTGGTGACGAGGGTATTTTTCCGAAGCGTTCACTTTGTTTAATGATTGCCAAACTGACCCTAACCATGTGGATCGAATCGAATATGAAAGTCAAAGCGATTCACGCAAGCAAATAACTTTCAACCCTCTCCCCGAAAGGGGGAGGGTTTTTATCTTTGTCTTTTGAAGGAGGACGAAACTATGAAGACTCTAAAAATTGGAACCGGACGATACGAATACCGGGGCTACTCGATCCTTAAAGATCGTGGCGAATGGAAAGCCAAGACTTGGAGCGACGAGAAGCGAAGAAACGTAATCGTCGAGCGTGGCGACACTCTATCCGAGTGCAAGGCTAAAATTGACGCTCGACTTTGCCGGAACAGTAGAAGGCAAAGGGGGTGGGATAGTTTTTGGCAGGTGTAATTAACGCGCACTAACTGTACCGGCTAGGCACTACCTAGCTGGTACTTGTAATCTATCCGCTATAGGTTACAATAGGGTCTCGGTAGTGTGGGAGGGAAACAGTAGCTTACAGCGCGCCTTGCTGTAGGTGAATGGTGGTATCCCCCGTTTGCAAGCGGGGGAGGCAATACCGATTACCATGCCCTGTTTCCCATCCGACACTATCGTAAAACCGTCATCCTGTTCGGGCAGTCAATGCTAGAACGTCTAGTACACCTGAGTCCAAACTATCGAGCAGGGGCGGGATTTTTTTCTTGTCTTTTGAAGGAGGACAAATCTATGAAAGATCGAAAGATTATTTCTAACGTGTGTATTTCTTCTGCTTTAGGTTTGGACCGACACGCCGAAGATGGAAGCGAGATTGTGTGGGAGTATCGTCGCGTCTGTGCTTCTAATCGTCATGGTGACGTTTTCATACACAACCACGTATGGGAACGAAGATGGTTTGGCGAAGGTAGATCGCATGACGAATCGGATCGACTTTGCCAACAGATCGAAGAATCGTTCTTAGATAAAAAGTCTATCGACGATTTAGATTTTCGATACTGGTCGCGGTCGGATTCTGCGTATGGTTCCGATGCTTACGTAGAGCGCGACGAAGAACGCGCCGCGCTACAGCGTGAACAAGAAGAAGGATAGAATCTCTTGATGCCGGCGCGTCCCCATTCGGGGGCGCGTCTTTTTTTAATCTTTTAATCTTTTAAATGAGGATCGAAACTATGACGCTCAAAGCACAAAAGACGTATCAAAACGGATGCACCCAAACCGCCTACGTTAATGATCGCAACATTGAGGCACACACCGCACAGATTGATGCGGAAGATGCGACTGCCGGTTTGATCGGCACGTGGGAAGTGATCGTCTATAAACTAGATGGCCGATTGGTATAGAAAATTTCGCCTTGTTCAGAGAGAGTCCGGCGGCAGTCGGGAACCTCCAGCCGGTGGTGGAGAGGTGTGTAATTATTCAGTTCTTGCGCGGCTGACGGAATTGCAACACCTCTTTGCGCAGCCTTTAATTAACCGAACGCGGTGAACGGCGGGCAAGGCGGATTTTATACAAGCGGTCCCAGCCAGGGTCAACCGAATCGCGGTTGACTGGTCCAGGTGCTGACTCATGGCGCACGCCTGCGCACGTACACACGCACGCCTGCGCACGTACACACGCACGCCCGCGCGGGAGGGCTAAAATCTAGATGTAAAGAACTTTAAAATCTTTGCCGCTAAAGACAATTTTTTAAGGATGCAAAAATGCTATTGATTGGAGATTGCAAAGAAAAATTAAAAGAGGTACCCGATAACTCGGTGGATTGCTGCATAACTTCTCCACCCTATTTTAATCTTCGTGACTACGGCGAAGGCGGGCAGATCGGATTAGAAAAAGCAACGTCCGAATATCTTGTAAACTTGCTGCAAGTATTTAAGCAGATCAAACGAATTTTAAAACCGACCGGTACTCTATGGTTAAATCTTGGGGACACCTACGCGCAGAAACAACTTGTCGGCATACCGTGGAAAGCCGCTATCGCTTTACAGAATAACAAGTGGAGATTACGCCAAGATATAATCTGGCACAAGCCGAACCCGATGCCGGAGTCCGTCCGCGACCGTTGCACAAAAAGTCACGAGTACATCTTCCTTTTGAGTAAGCAGGAAAGATACTACTTTGATGCTGATGCGATTGCGGAGCCTGCGCAAGATCGTGGCGCGTGTATTCCAGAATCGCTTGTTAGGGTAGACAACGGCTTCCCCGGCGCATGCAAAACGAGAAGCGGCGGCACCTCAACAGGATATGGCTCGCTAGAAACCCGCAACAAACGCTCCGTCTGGACCGTCACCACCAAGCCCTACGCCAAGGCCCACTTTGCCACGTTCCCGCCCGACTTAATTTTGCCTTGTGTGTTAGCCGGAACAAGCGAACATGGATGCTGCGCGGCTTGTGGTATGCCGTGGGAAAGAGATTTTAAAACGCTAGGTAAAGCGCCAAGCGTAGGTTGGATTCCTACGTGTACGTGTCACACGAATGAAGTGGTACCCGCAAAAGTGATAGACCCTTTCTTTGGATCGGGAACAACCGGCGCGGTTGCCGATGCACTAGGGCGCGAATGGATTGGGGTAGAGTTAAATCCCGAATATGCGAAAATGTATAAAGATAGATTCGACGAAGTGCGAAAATTTATAAGGAAGCGTAACGATGGATCGTAACGTAAATTTCTTTGATGGGGACATTGTAGGTATTCAAATTCTAGTGGTGGATTTTTTAGGGGATGAACCTATATGCGAACACTACGGCTGCAATTGTAAAATGGATTTACCGTGGGGAGTGATTGCAGAGGTAGGCACAGATCAATATGACGCGCAAGAAGATGACGAGGATTTAGAAGAAACGGAAAGTCAGGTCATCGCCCGCGCAACTTCGGTTGAAGCAGCTTTACTTTCCGTTCGTGAATTTGAATTAGAACATGATCAAAAATGGACGGTGGTATTTACGGATGCCGCCCATTATACTTTTCGATTAGAAGCAGCTTTTAAAGAAGGTTTAAAAACCGGAAATATAAATTGGGAAGATATTATTTTTGAAACCGATGCCGAAGATGAATCTACTTAAAAAAACAATTGACAACATATCCTATACGGGATAGTATTAAGGCTATCCCCCTAACCTTATCTGGAGAAATTTTATGGTTGATATCCCCGAGGATGTTGCCCATTGGATGGGTAACTACTTAGCGTCTAGCGCATCGAACCATCACCTAACCTATGTTGTGGTATCACCCCGACAAATGATGCAGGATATTAAAGCAGGCGATCTATGCGCGAACATATCGAAACTAAAAGAAAAACATCCTATGGATACAAAGTACGTAGACAAATGTTTGTATGGAATACCTAAAAAAGATTTACAGATATCCCCCACACATTGTGTTGGGTGCGATAGTCAAGAAATAGATTCCTCATTTGAAGAACTCGATGCATTTTCATTTGGCGAAGTTGAATCGGTAGCTCGAATTGAATTTGAGTGCGCAAGTTGCGGCCTTAAATGGGGTGCCTTGAGCCTAGTATGAACGGGAGAAATTAAAATGTTAGACAGAGCGCATGAAGAAAAAATTTTAAACCAGCATTGTATGGATGCGAACGTATCGCCTAGT
>Ga0209402_10000114_pt1 | contig 96667 bp, 83 predicted proteins | sample ArcticOcean_MG_C_3_FD_187437 | JGI IMG/M metagenome (GOLD analysis project Ga0209402, IMG submission 187437) | Marine microbial communities from western Arctic Ocean - ArcticOcean_MG_CB8_126 (SPAdes) (version 2) | ecosystem: Environmental > Aquatic > Marine > Oceanic | place: Arctic Ocean...
ATTCACCACGTGGCTCGTCGTGGAGGTTCCTTGCTAGAAACCAGCGCAGTGCAGGTTATCGCAAGGGGCACTGACGTGGCCTTTGTAATTGACGAAAGCGCCCCATTTGACGTTGTAGCCGCCGAACTACGTGAGCACCTCTCCAAGAAGAGTGGTATGTGGTCCAAGGGCGACATTACTGTAAATGTGGGGCAACGTATGCTGGCCCGCGATGAACTGGCTCAGGTTAAGTCGATCATTGAGACCTATTCCGGACTGACGGTGACCCGTTTTTGGTGTTCGCCGGAGTCTTTGGGCAGCGGTGACTTCCAGATAGAAGCCAAAGCCGCACCCACGCCTGAACCAGTCCACGCTGTAGCCAAACCTGAGGTCAAGCAGGCAGAAGAGCCGATTGCACACAACCAGATTGTGTTACCTGCGTCCTCCTCCGAAGAAGCACCGCTGACCTCAGCTTCTTCCATAACGGCCATCGAATCGATCATTGAAGGCCTAAAAGCCCGCCACAACAAAAACGGCGTACGCAACCGAAACATCACCGAGGCCTTATTCATCAAGTCCACGTTCCGTTCCGGAGAAACCCTGGAACACGCAGGAGATGTGGTGGTGCTGGCCGATGTGAACCCCGGTGCGGAGATACGTGCCGACGGCGACATTGTCGTGCTGGGCTCCCTCAAGGGTTGGGTGCACGCCGGAGCCTCCGGTGACACCAAGGCCGTAATCATTGCCTTGGAACTGCCCTCGGCACGCTTCCAAATAGCCAAGTATCCGGGTACCGCGCCGGCATCGGCGCGACGCAAATCAAATACGTCTGCCTCCGGCCCCAAGATTGCCTACGTGCGGAGTCGTTCCATCCACGTAGCTCCATACGCGGGCCGGTTTGCTAGATATAACAAAGGAGTACCTTATGACGGGTAGGACCATCGTAATCACGTCAGGCAAGGGCGGGGTGGGCAAGACCACTGCCACCGCCAACATCGGAACTGCCCTGGCAATGCGCGGCAACAGGGTGGTGGTGGTCGACACCGACATCGGCCTCCGTAATCTGGACGTCATCATGGGTCTGGAGAACCGCATAGTCTATGACCTGGTGAACGTCATTGAAGGCGTCTGCAAGCTGAATCAGGCCATGATCAGTGACAAGCATGACTACGAGCTGTACTTGATCCCAGCCGCCCAGACCAGGGACAAAAACTCAATCGAGCCGGAGCAGCTCCGTGAGATGTGCGTCGAACTCGAGAAAGAGTTCGACTATGTCCTCATTGACTGCCCGGCGGGTATTGAACAGGGTTTCAAGAACGCCACTGCAGCAGCCCAAGAGGCGATCATAGTCACTACTCCGGAGGTCTCGGCCATCCGGGACGCAGACCGCATCATTGGTCTGTTGGAGTCGTCAGGTTTGCATAACCCCAAGCTCATCATCAACCGGATTGCTCCGGAGATGGTCAAGCGCGGCGACATGATGGACCAAAAAGACGTTGAAAGCCTACTGGCCGTTGAGGTCATTGGATTGGTACCCGCCGACGAGCAAACTGTGGTGGCTGCCAACCGGGGTATCCCGGTGGTGCACAACGCCAAGTCATCTGCCGGTGGAGCGTTCATGAGAATCGCCGCCAGGGTCGACGGTGAAGACATCCCATTGATGGACCTAGAACCCAAGAACGGCCTACTATCCCGGTTCAAGGGAATGGTTGGCATGAGCGGGAGGGCTTATTCTCATGCGTGAGATACTACGTTGGCTATTCAATCTAAGCGGTAAAGAATTGGACGAGGCCACTGCGGCCATGTCCAAAGACACGGCCAAACAAAGGCTCAAGTTGGTCCTGATTCAAGACCGGCTGGAGTTGGCCCCGGAAAAGCTGGAGGACATGAAGAAGGAGATTTGGGAAGTGGTCTCCAAGTATATGGTTGTTGACGACGACTTCATGGAATTTGAAGTCCGCCGCGTTGATGACCTGACAGTCCTGGTCTCCAACATTGAAGTCAAAGACCTGTCTGACCTTACTCCAGCACCCACAGGGTAGGTCTATTAGTAGGTTTATCACTCAGTAGTGTTAAAAGGACCGCTGCCATCTGGCAGCGGTCCTTTTCTATTGCTAAATCCATTGACCCGCAGAATGGCCGAGCCTATGATTGGCTCACCTATAAAAATACGATTTAAAGAGGTTCGCGATTCCCCTTGGTGAACTCAAACGAATCCGACGTACTGGTAATTGGCGGCGGCATCTGTGGAGTTGCCACCGCGTTCCATTTGGCCCAGCTATGCCAACGGGTCACAGTACTGGAAAGAGGCGAGATTGCCAGTGAAGCCTCCGGGGTTAACGCCGGCGGTCTTGGCGGTCTAGGCTGGGGTAACAACCCGGATTTGCAGTCCTACTTGACCGCAGGCAGCTTCGAGATTTTTAAGACACTGCAACTTGATATGGGGTACGACATTGAGTTCATGGCTCCCGGCGGATTGCAGGGAATTCACACCGCAGAGCAATGGGACTGGGTCCGCGACCGGGTGCACAACTATCAGATGCAGGGATACCACGCAGAACTACTGACGTCCAGAGAGACCCGCGCCATGGAACCGGAGGCATCAGAGTCGCTCCCCGGATTCATGTACCTGTCCAAGCGTGGCAAGGCCAACCCGACTAAAGCTACCATGGCTTTTAGTGATGCTGCCGCCGCTCTTGGTGCCATCATCAAAACCGGACATAATGTTGAGGGAATGACCCAACAGCAGGACGGTTCGTGGCAGGTCCAGACCAACCAGGGAGAATTTGGGGCCAAGACCTTGGTATTGGCTGTGGGTGCCTGGTCCAGGCCAGTGGGCGACATGCTGGGGATCGAAATTCCAATTGCACCCATCAAGGGCCAGATGTGGGCCACCGCGCCGGTGCCGCCAAGCATCTTCCATTTGAGCGGTTCCATGGAATCGCCCTTTGATTGGAGCCAACAGTCACCGGACAACAACTTTCCGCCGGAGATTACCCACCATGGTGACACCCGTGTCACTCGGCACCTCTACGGCGGCCAGTCCAGAAACGGGGAGATCATCTTTGGCGGAGACCGACAACTCGTGGGCTACGACTACACGCCAGACGCCACCGGCATTGAAGTCAACCGCGGCCATGCTTCTGAGATTATCCCGCTGGTGGGTAAATTACCCATTGTCCGCACCTGGGCCGGCATCATGCCTTTCTCGATGGACGGCAAACCGATCATTGGCAAGATTCCCCAGTTCGACGACCTGTTTGTCCTGACTGGTCTGGGATCTTCCGGGTTTGGACGTGGACCGATGTCCGGAAAGCTACTGGCTGACTACATCCACACCGGGCATCCGGCGCCCGTATTGTCCGAGGTCGACCCGGCGCGGTGTGTCATCTTTAAGTAGACCTTATTAATCGATCATTTGACAGGAAGTGAATCCTTTGCGTTTGATACTGACCAACTGCAACGTAATCGACTGTGTAAACCCTGAACCAAAGTCCAACGCTACGGTCGTAATTGAAGACAATCGTATCGTGTACATCCGAGACGGCAGTTCGCCGGCCAGTGCGTCTGATGACCAGATAATCGACTTGGCCGGCTCCTACCTGCTTCCGGGGCTTTGGGATTGTCACGTTCACCCCCAGCATCCCGTTCCAGAGGGCACAACTGTCGCCCAGATCACCGCCGACTTTGGCCAGAACCTGCAAAGAGGGATGGTTGAGTCTGGTGTTACGGCAGTGCGCAGTGGCGGGGCGAATAATTGGATAGATGTAGCATGGCGCAAAGCATTTGAGGGTCCGGGTCCAGACGGGCCTCGGGTCTTTGCTTGCGGTAGCTTTTTGACCACCACAGGTGGCCACTTCTTGACCTCTGGTCACGCTAGAGAGTGTGACGGACCCTACGGTTACGCAGAGGCCATTCGCGACCAGATGAAGCATGATGTTGACCACATCAAGCTCAATCTCTCCGGTGGCATCATGGGTCCCAGGTGGGACCGGCACACCGAGTCATTCCTCCTTCCTGAAGAGTTGGAGACTGCGTTTGCCTTGTGCCGTCAACGCAATTTCCCGGTCATGGCCCATGCCACCAATCCAGACTCCGTTAAAATGGCTATTAAACTGGGCGCCCGCAGCGTCGAGCACGCCTACATCATGGACGAGGATTGCGTCACGGATTTTGTGAGCAGCGGCACCTGGTACGTGCCTACGCTGGCCATCAGCCAGCTATCTCCCAACCTGGCCACAACCGAGCATGAGAAGGCCTATGCTGCCCGCAAGCAGTTGGCGCCAGACTTGGTAGTGCGGGCCGATTCTGCAGCTGAAGAGCACCGAAGATCATTCCAAAAAGCGTTGTCCGCCGGGGTCAAGATGGCCTTGGGCTCGGATATATCTCCGATGAAAGACTCTGCTTTGCTGGAATTGGGCCTGTGGGTGAAGTGCGGGGCCACGGCATTCCAGGCACTTGTCGCCGCCACCAAGAATGCCGCTGAGATGTGCGGTGTTGGGCCGGAACTAGGCACGGTTGAGCCAGGGAAACTGGCCGATCTGATAGTCGTAGGTGGCAACCCATTGGCCGACATTGAGAACCTTCGAAAGCTGGAATTGGTGTTAAAAGAAGGTCGGATCGTCGCTGATCACCGGTAAACGCCTAAATCAGGGAAAATAATCATTCTTCCAGGAGTATTGCAATGCCTAACGATAAGTTGACCATCGGTAACGTGGAGATAACTTCGCTGTCTGACGGAGTATTGGAGTTTGACCTCTGCAACTTCTTTCCTGACATCCCTGAAGATAATTGGAAAGGGCAAGAACACCATCTAACCGCGTCCAATGGCGTCCGTTTCAACCTGGCGTGCTTCTTAATCAAGTCAGACGGCCACACTATCGCCGTTGACACCGGGCTTGGGCCCAAGCAAACCCCCGAGACACCGTGGGGAGAGTTGTTGGATGACCTGAAGGCCCACGGTTTGCAGCCTGAAGACGTGGATATGGTGGTAATGACCCACGCCCACCGTGATCACGTTGGCTGGAACCTGATTTCAAAAGACGGAAAATATACGCCCACCTTCCCCAACGCCCAATACTATTTGAGCAACACGGACTGGGACGCCTGTCATGACCCGGCATTGATTGAAGACCGGTTTCCAAACGCCCCGGAATGCGTCTGGCCTTTGCAGGATTTAGGGATACTGAATCTAATGGAAGCCGGTCATCAGATTACTTCTGAAGTCAGCACAATCGCCACTCCGGGTCATACTCCGGGTCATATGAGTCTGATGATTTCTTCTCAGGGCGAGAGCGGTCTGGTGTTGGGTGATGTGTTACATAACACGGCGCAGATCGGAAACCCTGATTGGGTATCCCGAGCCGATATTGACCCAGAACAGACACGAATCACGCGTCGAGAGTTATTGGATCGGCTGGAACAGGAGGGTATCCCGGTGGCGGCAGTCCATCTGGCCAGGCCGGGGTTTGGCAGGATCGTTCGAGAGAATGGCCGTCGTTATTGGCAGGCGATTTCTTTGTAAACTCCGGTAAATCCCTGTAAAAATCTTTGGGTATCCTAGTGGGCTAAGAGTTGGACCAGTCGAACCTGCTATAGAGACCATGCTTGGACTGATACTCCCAGGACATGGTCTCATCGTTGACCTTGAAGTTTGAAAGGCCCAGTACGTGTTCGTCTCCGTGGATGACATTTCTGAGGTTGTTGAGGGTAACGAAGCCTTCTTTGTCTGCACCGCGTAATGTCTGCATCTCCAAGAAAAGCCGGTCTGCCGCTCTGATGGTTCTGGTGCGACCATCAATTGTCATTTCCAGTGGAGTCCTAGCAACCGATTCCAGTTCACCATCACGGTAGAACTGGGAGATGATTTCCCAAGGCCCGCCGTTTTTTCCGTTGAAAATCCCCCGGAGTGCATCTTCTTCGCTCGGAGAACTTTGGTCGTCCACCAATAATACGGTCGTCCAATCTCCGTCTGCCATCGACGCCCCTGGGCAATGCAAGAAAATTGCTGCCTTTTGTCCGGATAGGTCCACATCACCGTAAGTGCCTTCATCAAAGGAAACCGCCCAGATGGTGTCACAGAAGTCGTTGGTAGCAGGCTGACGAAAGGAAACGTGGCAGGGGCATAACAGATTACAACTGCAGCCCTCAAATAAGTCACCCTTTCCGCTCCACTCTATTGCCATCATCAACTCCCTAAAAACTAGTTCTTGGCTGGGAAAGCAACAATCCAGTGCCAACGCGTGTCTAGAGCAAAAATATAGAGGGGAGCAAGATTTCTTTTGCTCCCCTCTATTTGTTCACAATTTTGTTGGCTCGAACCCCAAGAAGATTGGAGGCCTAGAACATTGTGCTGTCGCTAACCTCACCGCCGCGAATCTTACGCAGACGGTCACGGAAGTTGAACAATGCCTTTTCGTCCGCCTCCTTGTCGAGCCCGTCATTGTTGTTGTCTATGTGGTCGAGTAGCACATCCAACGCTGCGTTCTCCCTAGTTCCGACGGGAATCTTGAAGAAATCAGCATCGAACGTGGGCAATTCACCCGGGCCGAAGTAGCCGGTGGTGTACCTACCGGTGCTCTCATCGTGCAACGTGAACCCTTCAAGGTCATGGGTGCCTTTACCCAGCACCTGGCCGGTCTCGATGTAATACTCCATGACTGCCTTGGCCCCGTACTTGTTGATGGGGCAGACCTTCATGCAGATGGCGCAGCCCTCGTACCGGGACATTACCGGTCGGCAGCGTTTGTAGATCAATTTGTTCTTCTCAACACCACGCCACCAGATCTTTTCGCGCATCAGAGCGCGGCCGGGGCAGCGGTTGACGCATACTTGGCAGACCTGACAGAAAGCGTGGAAGCCATAGTCTTCCGGCTTGTCAAAGGTTACCGGGGCATCAGTGGTGATGATTTGCAGTCGGCAGCGTGCTCCGGCGTGGGGAGTAAGTAGCTGGCCGTTGGCTCCAAGTTGGCCCAACCCGGCGGCGACGAACATGGGGATGGTCGCAGCGCTGTGGTTGCTGGGGCCGTGCAACTGGGCGTGGTACCCCAAAGACAGGATGTAATCAACCATCCTCAGTCCCATGGGCGCTTGAATCTCATAGGTTCCGTAGTGACCGTGCTCCGCAGCCATGCTGGGTGCGGTCTGGGTCTCAGCGAAATCTTGTTCCAATGCTATGCAGATGGCATTTGGATATTTAACGTGGTCTTTCCGGTCTTGGTAAACAAACCGCAGATCGTGGTTGGTGAAACCAATGTCCAAGAAACCCATCTCTACGGATTTGTCACGAATCAGTTGGGTAACGTCATCTCCGGAAGCGGTGCCGGTGGGTTGCAGGTCACCAGTTCGGTTCATCAAAGGGTAGAACTCTTCCATCGTGGCTTGATGCTCATGATGGTAGGCCTGCATGGCGGGTGTTCCCACACTTGGAGCCCATTCAGTGTCTGCACCATGCTCAACCTGCTGGCGAAGCAGAGGATACTCTCTGCTGTAGAAATCAATGTCTTTGCTGACCATTGGGATACCAGGAACGGTTTCCAGTTCCTCAGGGATTGGTATTTCTACGGAATCCATACCGGCTTTTCTGCCGGGGCGGACCACGACGTGACCGACTTTCAACATTGGTTTAACTCCTTTTCAACCTGTGGGGATATGTAACGGGATTTTGACCGACGCGGTGCCTGATGTCAACACGCCCAGGCACGAGTAAGGTCAATTAAGGTGATAAACCAGGGCGGAAAAGATCAAAAAGACCGATCTTGGCCAGATAATCGTTTTTTGGATAAATCGATGCTCGGGGTTTCAGATGGGTTGATTTCGTTGAGCAATCCCATGTAATAGGTCACATGGTCGCCCAGAACCATCATGGCAAGAGATTGGGCCAATCCACCTCCAGAGACTCCGGTAAACGTCCGGTTCTTAATGCCAAAACCGTTCAGAGTCTCCGCTATTACATCGTATCTTTTACCCAGTTCTGGAGTGGTTTGGTGCGGCCTTAATAGAAGCGCAGTGGTGCGCTGTTTGATCTCTGGGCTAGTGGGGAAACTTTCAACCGAGTTGTGGAACAACTCCGGAAGCACTTCAGCAAAGGCCCAGGACTTTCCATTTTCATTGATTTGAGATTTCCACCTAAGGGCCATTCCAGAGAGACTGCCACCGCCGTAAACGACTGACAGCCCTCCTTGCAGATCCTTGGCCAACTGCTTGGCAGGGTTAGTTTCAGTTGGCACCTCGACCCCAACCTGAGAGACCATAGATTCAGCAGCAGCAACCGCTGCTGCAACGTTAGCGTCAGTGAGGCTGATTGCTCCAATGCTATTCAACAATGAAGCCAACAACATCAGGTTGCACCCTACAGCGCTCCTAGGTTCACCCGGAGCATCCACGGTCATAATCGGGATACCGGCATTCGTGGCTAGTCGGATCATGGTTCCTCCGCCAACTATAGCCGCCATAGATACCCCAACTGATTGGGCGTGATTGAACATCGAGATGGTTTCCTCTGTTTCACCGGAGAAACTACACGCAACGACCAATTGCCGAGAATTGGCCGATATGCCAGGGATGCTGAAATCACGAACCACTCTGATTGAGGTACCCGACAAGGGGGCAATCAGGTCAGCGGCCAGATTGCCAGCGATGGCAGAACCACCCATCCCCGCAACAATCACCTCTGTACATTGGCGCCAACCGTCAGGTATGTCAGTCTTTTTAGCCTCGCGCCAGGCTTGGTCGCACTGGGCGGGCAGGCCATGGAGGCGACGGTTTAGGCGAGAGGGGTCTAACCTCTCGTAACCTGAAATGTCATCTAAATCAATCATCGCGTTATCCAATGCGTCATGGTCCAATCCCAACCCATATTTCACGTTCAAAACCCAACATTTATTCGGGGAACATCAGGGAAATCAGCCTAACCGAGCTTAATTCGATGGCCGATGATATCCACACTTGATTAATACAAAACTATACGCCAATTAACCGCTCGGTTTCCGTTGTCTAAGATACAATTAAGCCGTAAAATTTGATTATTTACCTTGGCAATTAACCTAAGGTGAACTAATAGATTTCATTAATCCCAGAAATTCTCCGGTGAACAAAGGTCATCTATCGTAAAAAAGTTCCGGATTGTTTTTCATAACCAAGACTCTCTGAAACTTGAACGCAGCATGGAGCTTATCGTTTCAGCTATAAGATGAATTCTAACGAAATTCATACAAAGGATACATCGACCTAGCGAAATCAATGGATTTCGGCTGCTTTAGAGCAACCACTTACCAATGTGGATATGGGAGGGAAATCCAAGCTTTGCGACAATCGAAACCGCCAATGTATAAAGATGGGGCCTTCTATGAGAATTAGTATCCCGGGACTTGGTGGACGACTCCGCCGGGCCCGTAACGGAACCGGACTTAGCCAAGAGGCAGTGGCTGAACGTATCGGCGTTTCCTGGATGACTGTCCACCGATGGGAGCGTTCACAACGTGCCGTTCCCGATTATCTACTAGACAAACTCTGCGATCTCTATGACAAACCCCTTCGCTGGTTCCTCACATTAGAGGAAGGCGATTTGGAACAAGAGAACGGTCCTGCAGATGGTTCCGGAAAGGTATCTGATGGGTCTGGCGCTTATAATCGAAAAGCCGGTATCGGCACTGACGCCGCCGGAAGGGTATACAGAAAGATCGCCGATGCACCTTCCAACTACATACCGTTGATAGAGAAAGTTGTGGAAGATATCTTAGACGGACTCAAAGCCAATAAGCGCTAAGAAAGCATCCCTCACCCTGGAACAATTCTATGGCGTGCCGGGGTCACAATTGAAGACAAAAGCCGACGATTTAATCGTCGGCTTTTTTATTGCCCTAAATCCAAAGCCCTTCCAGCGAAGGGCATCGGGTTTGGCGGTGTAAATAGCGTGTCTGCCGAAGTTCCTAGCGGCCCTTCCAGACCGGCGCGCGTTTTTCGGCAAAGGCTAGAACGCCTTCTTTGGCATCCTCGGTCTCCAGTATCTCGTTGCGCTTTTGTCCGGCGTATTTAACCCGCTCTTCCAGCCCCATATCCGCGCCCTTGATGGAGGCCTCTTTGATGGCGGCGATGGACAACGGGGCGTTGGCCACTATCTTGTCCGCGATTTCTTTGGCCTTGGACATGACGTCTTCCGGCTCAACCACGTAGTTGACCAGCATCAACTGCAAAGCTTTCTCGGCGTTAACGAAATCGCCGGTGAATAGGAACTCAAAGGCGATGTTTCTTGGAACAACCTGGGACAACAACGCTGGGCCGCTGACCGAGGCGATGCCACGTTTGGCCTGGGGCCAGCCGAATTCAGCCTTTGATGACGCAATCCGGATGTCGCTGCCAAGGGCAATGCCGCAGCCCTGGGCCAGGCAGATTCCGTTGATCGCGGCGATAATGGGCTTCCATATTTGGGACTGGACCACGTAAAGGTCTCCAGTACTATGACCTTCGTTGGCGTGACCAGCGGCCATCGCTACTAGGTCGTGTCCCGTTGAGAATGCCCTGCCAGCACCGGTTACGATGGCGCATCGAACTTCAGCGTTGTTCTGGACGTCTTGAAAGGCGTCCCAGAGTAGTTCGCGCATGGCTGGGTCGATGGCGTTCAGCTTCTCTGGCCGGTTCATCGTGATGTAGGCGATGCCTTCTTTAATCTCGTAAATTACTTCATCTGCCATTTCAGTGCCTCCAATTAATAGCCGTCAGTCCCGATGGAACCCGGACCTTCAGCGGTCAGTCTTTTTGCGGCCGATCGGGCCGCAGCTATTGTATAGCCCACGGCATGGGTATAAAAGGGTTCGTTTGCCTGGATTTTAGACGGCGGTTTCCACCACCGGTTCTGCCAAGGCCATTGGCGGCGCTGGGCGGGTGGCGGTGCTGATGATCAATGCGGCAATCAGGTTGAGGGCCAGAATCATCCACCAAGATGAAACGTAATTCCCAGTGCTGTCATGGATGTAGCCAACCAACGGCGCTCCCAGGCCGGCGCTGATTAACATAACCGGCAATACTATACCCCGGATGCTACCCAAGAAAGCACGGCCGAAGTAGGCAGCAAAGATATACGAATGGACGATCATTCCCGCGCCAACAGATAGCCCAAAAATGATGCCAGAGGCGAAGAGAAAGAACTCGTTGCGCCCAATCAGCGCGAATCCCATGGCTAACGCCAACCCGGAGAACGACCCAACGGCGATGATTCGGATTGGCACTCGGTCTGCCATCCACCCGGCGAACAGGGCCATGGTCGCTGCGCCACCGGCGTCACTCGCGAAGGAGAACGAAACCAACTGGGCGTCAAATCCGCTTTCGATCCAATAGGGAATCCGGTGAACACTGGTGCCGCCTTGGGCCACGCCAGCCAGGGCGAAGGCCAGCAACAGCTTCCACATGGTGGTGGTCCGGAAGGCCTCCCGGACGGTCCATGACCGCTCTTCAGGCGCTGGAGGGACCGCGGTAGCCGCTTGGCCGCTTGGGGATTGATTCGTGGGCCTTCCGTCCACCTCCAACCCCATGTCTTCGGGTTGTCTCCTGAGGAATATGGCCGAGAGGGGAATAGACATGGCCATGAATATCACGGCCATTACCACCCAGGTTGTGCGCCAACCCACGCTGCCCAGGAGCATCTGGGTAAACGGCAGGAAGAAGACGCCGCCGATGCCAACACCGCTGACGGCCAAGGCCAGGGCCATGCCGCGCTTCCGTTGGAACCACTTGGCCACGGGGACCGAGGTCATGATGTTTTGTGGTGCGGCCAGTCCGGTCAAGCCCAATACGCTAAAAAGGGCGATTACCTGCCACGGTGTGTCGGCCCGGCTAACGGCCAACAGCGCCACGCCAATGATTGCCCCGGACACCGGAATCATCACTCGAGGGCCGTAGCGGTCCAGAAGACGACCAACTATGAAGCTAGAAGCTCCGGCAGCAATCCGCCGGGCGGTAACCGCCCAACCCAATTGACTGCGGCTCATACCCAGTTCGCCGCCCATGGGTATCACAAACAGGCCAAAGCTCAGGTTGCCGGTGGCCATGGTGGAGAAATTGACCAGCCACATGACCGCAACAATGACCCATCCGTAGAAGATGCCATTGGGACGGACCAAACCACTGCTGGGAGGCGGCCGTTCACCGCTGGAATGCAAACTAAATTATTCGGGAGCCGGTAGGCTTGGTCCCGATGATCCCCGTTTCATCCAGTTGGTCTATCTCGATACCGGTCAGCCCCAGCAGTTCGTTGTAGACCTCTCGGTTGTGTTGTCCCAAGGTTGGTGATGGCCAGCGAACCTGGCCGGGGGTTGCCGACATGCGCCAGGGTATCCCCGGGTATTGCTTGAGTCCCACTTGAGGATGGTCCACTGTGACGAATGTCCCTCGGTCTTTGTAATGGGCGTCGGCCAACAGGTCGGGTCCGCGTAGCACTGGACTCGCTGGGACTCCCGCATTTTGCAGTATTTCAGTCACCGCGTAGGCTTCTTGGCTCGAGGTCCACTCGCCAATGATCCGATCCAATTCGTCGTGGTTATCGCGGCGCTTTTCCAGGGTGGCGAATTTGGGGTCGTAGGCTAGACCGGCGATGCCAGTTGCATTGGCCAGGTTCTGCCACTGTTCTTCATTGGTGGCGGCGATGGTCACCCAGCGGTCTTCACCGGCGCAGGGATAGCTGTTGGCAGGAGCATACCAGCCGGAACGGTTCCCCTGGCGTTCTGGCTCCTGTCCGGTCATTTGGTAGGCCAAAACTTCCGGGCCCATCAGGGCAACTGACGACTCCTGCTGCGAAACGTCGATAAACATTCCTTTACCGGTCTTCCGGCGGTGACGCAATGCGGCCATCAGCACACCGGCGGCGTGGGAGCCGGTGATGGGGTCCCCGTGATTGATGCCCGACTTCATGGGACCCTCGCCCCGGTAGCCGGTCATGTGGGCCATGCCGGAAAGCTGCTCCTGGCCAATACCGTAGCCCAGGTAACCCTTCCATGGTCCGGTATTACCAAATGCCGGCATTGATACATAGATCAAGTCTGGCCTATGTTTTCTTAATTCCTCATAGGTATAGCCCAGCCGTTCTAGGCTCCCCTGTCGGAAGTTCTCAATGACCACGTCACTGATGGAAACCAGGCGTTCAAAGACCCTGCGACCCTCGTCCTTGGTCAATTCTAGGGTAATGCCGTACTTGGACATGTGCAGGCAGTTAAACCAGCCGTTGCGGTTCCAGGGTTCCTCTCCGGGTTCGCCGTCGGGATAGGCGGCAATGCCCCGGGCGGGAGTTACCGGGCCACGGTGCGAGTCATAGACGCTCAGGGACTCCATCTTGATAATCTCAGCGCCCATGTCGGCAAACAATTTAGTGCAGTACGGTCCGGCCCAGATGCGGGACAGGTCGAGTACTCGGTAGTTCTTTAGGGGCATATTCTTAGGCGGTGTTTCCATGCGACTAAACCCCCTGACCCTGGGTCAGTACGCCTTGGGTAATTAACTCTGACACCTGTGCTTCTGAGTAGCTGAGCCACGAGTCCAACGCCGATGTTGTGTGTTCACCGAGCAGTGGGGCGCGCTGGAAGACCCAGGCGTCGACACTCTCTTCGGGCATGATCGGCGCTCCCGGGTAGATCAGCTTTCCAGCCACCGGATGGTCTAATTCAACGAAGTAATCCCGGTCCAAAAGCTGTTCCATCTCCAAGATATCTTTCATGGTGGCGACAAAGCTGAAACCTAGCCCGCTTTCCTGACCTGCCTTGAAGATGTCCACTTTATTGTTTTCAACCAGGAACGGCAGCATGTAAGCGTCTACTTCGTCGGCGTTTTCTAGTCTACCGGCGCGGGAGAGGAACCTGGGGTCGGACAATTCTTCTCGGCCCATGATCCGGGCCACTTCCGGCCACCGGTGGTCCGGCCCGGCGATGATGCCAACGTGGCCGTCCAGACAGGGGTAGATTCCCCAGGCAGCGCGGCCATAGCCTCGGTTGCCCACGCGGCTGTATTCTTGGCCTGAGTAGCTGTATTGCATCAGGGCATTTTCCAGTATGTTGGTGGCGTACTCGGCGATGGCCAGATCAATCTGTTGGCCCTCGCCCGTTTCTTCGGCGTACATCAAAGCCGCCATGGTGGCGGCGAAGGCATTTTGTCCGGCGCCCAACTGGGCCAGAGGCATCCCTTCTTTCAACGGCTCTTGCTCCGGTTCCCCAGTGATATTCATCAACCCACCCAGGGCGTAGAGGTTCAACTCTGCCGCCTTCCAGTCCCTGTACGGTCCGGTCTGGCCAAAGTTGGATATGGATGTCATCACCAGGGTCGGGTTCATTTTCTGAAGCTCAGAATAGGAGAGGCCCAGGCGGTCCATACCGCCGGGGGCAAAGTTCTCAACCAGGATGTCGGCCTTGGCTGCCAATTCCAGCAGCACCCGCCGCCCTGCAGAGGACTGCAGGTCTAAAGCAACGCTCTGCTTGGCTGTATTCAGATACAAGAACCAAGCACCGTCTTCTGGGGGGTTGGTTCCGGAGGCGGAATCGGTCTCGCCTGAAGCAAATGGCCCCAGCCATCTGACTCCGTCGCCGCGCTTGGGGTGCTCAATTTTAAGTACGTCTGCGCCGAGGCCCGAGAGCAACTTGGTGCAGTATGGTCCGGCTATATAGTGGGTAAGGTCCAAGACCTTGACCCCTTCCAGCAATCCTGGCATTTAATATTCTCCCTTTAATACAAGCAATCCCAGGCGGGAATACCCGCCCAAGAGCCGCTGAGATTGTTGCACTGGGCGTTGGGAATTGCAACCACGCCTCGCTCCATGCCTGGCACCCATGACTCAAAGCGTGGCTGGTCTATGGTATTCTTCAGCCCACCTGACACGTGAGCAATATCCCGTAAATAATGGCCTCCGGAACCTTTGACTTTTAGAGCCGTTGGAGACAACCTTTATGGAACGCCCCATTTTCCACCCGGTGGGCACCCCGGTAGAACAATTAGACACCCCAGCCTTGGTGATCGACCTAGATGTGATGGACCAAAACATCCGGACATTCCAAGGCTATTTTTCGGCCACCTCGGTCAAGGCCAGGCCGGTGGTTACCAGCCATCTTTGTCCCCAGATAGCCCGCCGGCAACTGGATGCCGGTGGCACCGTGGGCGGCATCGCTGTGACCACGCTGGGCGAAGCTGAGGTGTTTGCCAACTCAGGTTTCACCGATATCCTCTTGGCCAACCAGGTGGTGACAGTTTCCAAGATCAGGCGACTCTGTGCCTTGGCCGGGCAGACGAGCATCGGTATTGCGGTGGACAACCCGGACAACGCCAAGCAGCTATCAGAGGGCGCAGTTGCCGCAGGGGCCGAGTTACGGGTATTGGTTGAGATAGAAGCCGGAATGGGCCGTTGCGGCGTTACCCCCGGCGCTGATGCCGTGGCCCTGGCTCAGGTGGTTGATGGTCTGCCAGGCCTAAGGTTTACCGGCATAATGGGCTCGGTGCCAGGCCCCAAGGGAGACGATGATCCCTCCGCCCACGAAGCCAAATCCCGCGCCAATTTGCAGGTAATCCTTGATAACAAGGCGGCCATGGAACAGGCTGGCTTGTCAGTCTCCGTGGTCAGCGTCGGCGGCACCCACTGCTACGCCCAGGCAATACAGATGCCGGGTGTGACCGAAGTCCGCGCCGGACGTTACCCGCTGATGGACCACCGACTAAAACCGTTCCTACCGGCCCTCGCCCCGGCAGCCAGAATCCTAGCGTCGGTCATATCCCATCCGATAGACGGCATGGCGGTACTGGATGCCGGACACAAAGCCACCGCCCCCGACCAGGGACGCCCAGTTCTAGAAGGAATCGACGGAGGGATAGCCACTCGCTTCAGCGCCGAACACGGCATCGTCGAGTTGGAAGGCGACGCCCAGAGCAAACTTAACCCAGGTGACAAAGCCTGGCTGGTGCCCTACGAACTGGGTGCCACTGTGAATCAATACGATTACTTTAGGGCCTATAAAAACGGCAAACTGGAAGGTTTCTGGCCCATCTCCGCCCGAGGCAGACTGGCGTAAATCCCCCTGATAGCTGACCGCTGAAAGCTGATAGCAAAAACGGAGTTTTTATGAACGAGCATTATCGACCGGAACCCGGAACGCCCATGGAAGACCTGGAGACACCTTGTCTGGTAATCGACATGGACGACCTGGATCACAATATGGATGTCATTGCCGACACTTATGAGGGCAAGAGTACCAAACTTAGAGGGCACTCCAAGAACCACAAGACACCGGCCATCGCCCACCGGCAGATACGTCGTGGCGGCACCGTGGGCGGCGTCTGTGCGGCCAAGGTCTCCGAGGCCGAGGTCATGGTCCACGGTGGCATATCCAGCGTGTTCATCACGTCAGAGATTGTGGAGCCCATGAAGATTGAGCGTCTAGCCGCGCTGGCCGACCAGGCCGAGATGCTGGTGGCCTGCGACCAATCGTCCAACGCCAGAGACCTCTCCAAGGCGGCCCAAGCTAGGGGTGTGGAGATTAGCGTGGTAATCGAACTGGAGACCGGGCTGGCCCGCTGTGGTGTGCGAGATACCGACTCCGGCGTCGCCTTGGCCAAAGAAATTTCGGCGCTGCCGGGACTACGGTTCCGCGGCGTCATGAGCCACCAGACGATCCCAGACATGCCAGACCGCGAAGACCGAGCAGTAGAGGCAGCTCGAACCATCAAGGGCGTGATTGACCTTAAAAATGCCATTGAAGGCGAGGGTATCCTCATCGATATCGTCTCCACCGGAGAGACCTGGAGCTATGACGTTGCAGCTGATATTCCGGGCGTTACGGAGATTCAAGGTGGCAGCTATCTGATGATGGAGACCCACTACAGCTACATGACCGAGTTCCATTACGCGGGGAAGATTCTAGCCACCATCATCAGCACACCCAGGCCTGGAGTTGCCATTGGCGACGCCGGGGTACGCGCCGTGAGCAGCCTATCCGGCATGCCCACCGTGTTTGAACGGCCCGGTGTCACCGTGGCGGCGCTGGACAGTGACCACGCCGTATTCAAGCTTGAATCCGGAGCCAGCTTGAAAGTTGGCGACCAAGTTCTGCTAATACCGGCCCAACAAGACGCCATGGTCAGCCGCTGGGATCGATTCATCGGCCTACGCAAAGGCAAAGTGGAAGTGGTCTGGGACATCACAGCCCGAGGTTGTCATAATTAGCTGTCAGCTAATAGCCGTCAGCTTGTTGGTTGTGAGCGAGCTATCCGCTAACAATCGGCGGCAGATAATAAAAAAGACCCGGCGTAAAACGCCGGGTCTTTTCGTTTTTCCTGAATGCTGAGAGCTGTCAGCTACTCTGGTACTGGACCAAACTCTGACGTGCTCATGAGATGGGTGTTCTGCGCTACCAGCAGGCCACGGACTCGGGGAACGTACGTGCCGGTCCATTCCGGGTCGGCATTGACGGCTTCTTTGCCCTCTTTCAAATGCTTCAGGTCCCTGTAAGCCCAGATGTGGGTCACTTGGTTAAGATCGCCAACATCGCTGTAGAACCAGCCTGCCAGGTTGATCCCTTGGCGCTTCCGGATGGGGAGAGCTACTTCTTCTGCCGCGGCCATGTACGCGGGGATGCCGCCGGGCTTGAAGGTATAGGTACGATAATCAAATACCATATTGTTCTTGCGGTCGAACTCCGCCGTGCCTTCGTCCGGGACATCTCCATTGACCGGATAGATGGGCGCAAAGCTGGAGGCGTTCATCTGCGAAGTCTTCTGGGACTCCACTAAGCCTCTAGTCCTGGGCAGGTACTTGCCGGTCCAATCAGGGTCGGTGTGGAACGCGTGTTTAGCCTCGGCCATGTGTTTGTCGTCTTCGTAGCCCCAAATGTGGACCACCTGGTTCAACGAGCCAACCTCACTGTAGTACCACCCGGCAAGCCTGATGCCGTAACGTTGTCTGATGGGCAGGCTGAGTTCCTTCACTCCGGCCCGGTAGTCGGCCGTTGCGCCTGGTTTCAGTGTGTAGACCCGGTAGTCGTAAATCATCTTCTCTCCCCTAAATTAGTTCAATCAAAACCACTGCCAAAAACGACAGTGGGGCTATTTAACCCGTGTGTTCCAGAACAAACTCCCCGATCTTGCCAATGGCCTTCCGGGCCTCTGGCAGTATGGGGGCGTAATGATGCCAAACGTGGGGCATATCATCCCACACTTCCATCTCCACAGAGACCCCCACTTTTTCGGCCCGTTCTTTCAGCATGGTGGAGTCGTCCAGCAGTACTTCAATTCCGCCCACCTGGAGTAGCAGGGGAGGGAGACCAGTGAGGTCGGCGTGGATGGGCGATGCCAATGGAGCTTGTGGGTCCTTGCCGTCCAGGTACACCGCGGCGATCTTGAGCAATCTTTCTTTGGAAACAGAAGGGTCGGACTCGGCGTTGGTAATCATGGACTTTCCAGTGGATTCCATGTCGTTCCAGGGCGAGATGCAGACACCGGCTGCAGGCATGGGTTCTCCCACACCGCGCAAAGCGACTAGAGCAGCGACCACTAGACCGCCGCCAGCGGAGTCACCGCCAATGACAATGTTCTTCGGCGCGATGCCCTTGGCCAACAACCATTGGTAGGCAGAGACCGAGTCTTCAACCGGTGCCGGGAACGGTATCTCAGGGGCCAGCCGGTAGTCCAAAGCCAGCACCTGCGCCTTGGCGGCCCGGGCCAGGTGGGCCAGCATCACGCGGTGGGTGCGGGTCGAGCCAAAGAGGTAACCGCCGCCATGCAGATAGAGCACAACGCGGTGGTCTTCAGACTCTGGGGCGCTGACCCATTCGGCAGGTATTCCGTTTACGCCAACCCGCACGGTCTCAATATCATCATCTAGGGGAAGCACCGACATTATTCGCTCGTAGGACAAGCGGTCATCATCAGTGGTCTTCCTGACTTCTTGTGACCGGACTCGAATCATATCAAGTACGGCATTTAGTTCTTGGCTGGGGGCCATGGCGCGTCTCCTGAGAGCACTCTAGCTGGAGTGCGTTCACTAGATGCGGCCATGATAGTTGCCCAGGTACCAACTCGCAAGGGGGGCGAGGTTATGCTGGCATTTGATGCACCCCCACTACTGTTCGTCCTGAGCTAGTCGAAGGATGCGCATCAGTTATGCTCTACCCCCTGTCATTCCTGCGAAGGCAGGAATCCACTGCGCCCAGGAAAAACCTGATTGGTGGGGGCGTGTTAGCCCAGAAGTTTCTTCAATGCGCGGGCGCTGCTGTGCGGTGCGGAGAGTACCGGCACCGGTGACACTTTCTCCAGGTGGGTCAGGGCAGCGGCGAAAGAGAACTGGGTGAGCAGAACCACATCGACGTTTGGGGCCAGTTTGAGCACTTCTTCTTCCAGTCGGCGTTCGAGCCCGTTTTGTCCCTCGGAGCGCATCACGGGGATTAAGTCCTCGGCCAGGCAAAGAACGGGTTCAATTGCAACGCCAACTTCTTCTGCGGCCAACCGTAGGTAGTACTCAGAATCGGCCATGGTGGCGGGGACAGCGGCGATTAGACCAACTCTGGGCCCGCTGGCAACGGCGTCAGCCATTACCGGGCCGTACGAAGACACCAGGGGCACATCAATAAGGTTCTTGGCCGAGTCCACCACCGGGGCGTAGACCGAACAAGCCAGGCCGATAGCGTCGGCGTGGTTATCTTGGCAATAACCAATGATGTTGCTCATACGGCGGCGCAACTGCGGGGTCAGATGGCCTTCAAAGTCGATCAGCAAACCCTCGTCCAGGACGTTGATTACCTCGGCTTCGGGGAACACTTCGCCGAACGCCAACCGCACCGGCGGGATGGACTCGGCAATCGCATGAATCATGGTTACGCGCATATTGGTCACTCAGTAAAAATATTAAAAGAATTCAGTGGAAATCGTGACCGGCGGCTCCCATGATGATTACTCTTGTGCGTGAGTCGTTCTGCATCGTGCTTATATGATACGGGTTAAAAGTTACAGCGTCATGGGAATTTAGTGTGTTTGCTAGCTTAGGCCAATGACCTCACCATCTGATGAAACGTCCATGTCCAGCGCCCTGGGACGGCTCGGTAGGCCGGGTAAGGTCTGGATGGGGCCCGCCAGTGCATATAGGAACCCTGCGCCAACGGAAGCCCGGATGTCTGTGATCGGAAAGGTGTAGCCGCCCGGTCTTCCCTTCAAACTCTGGTCATGGGAGATAGACAGGTGGGTCTTGGCCATACAGATGGGCAGACCGCCCCAACCCTTCGACTCAAAGTACCGTAGCCTTCTTCGGGCTTCCGGTGACCAACTGACGTCTGCGGCGTTGTAAATCTTCTGGGCCAACGCCAGCACCTTGTCCTCGGCAGAGGCGTCGGCGGGATAGGCGTAGGTTATTTGAGGCGTGCCTTGGGAAGCATCGACCACCGCCTGGGCCAGGTCTTCGCCACCGGCGCCGCCTTGGGCGAATCCGTCACATTCCACCGCTGACGTTGCCCTAGCGTCCATGGCAATCTTCTTTACCGCGGCCAGCTCCTCGTCGCTATCGGTGCCAAACCGGTTGATGGCCACCACGCAAGGCAAGCCAAACCCCTTGACGATGCCAATGTGATGGACCAGGTTGTCACCGCCAGCTACCACCGCGGCAGCGTCCGGTGTGCCGAGGTCTCTCCGCCTGACGCCGCCGTGCCATTTGAGGGCGCGGGCGGAGGCCACCAAGACTGCGGCGCTGGGCAGTAACCCGCTCTGCCGAGTCTTGATGTGCATGAATTTTTCAAATCCCAAGTCAGAGGCAAACCCAGCCTCGGTTATTACGTAGTCGGCATAGCCCAGGGCCATCTTGTCGGCGATAATGGAACTACAACCGTGAGCGATGTTGCCAAAGGGTCCGGCGTGGATGATGGAGGGCTGGCCCTCCATTGTCTGGACCAGGTTTGGCATCACTGTCTGGTGCAGCAACGTCATCAAAGCACCGGCAAAACCTAACTGCTCAACCGTGACCGGCTCCCCCTCTGAGGTCTCTCCGATGACGATGCGGGTTAGCCGTTGGCTTAGGTCCTCCGGGCTGTCGGCCAGGGCCAAGATGGCCATGATTTCAGATGCGGACACGATATCGAATCTCGCTTCCCGCAGGGGGCCGAAGTTGGCGCCGCCGATTCCTGAAACAACCTGACGCAGACCCCTATCTGAAGCGTCGGTCACGCGGTTCCACATCAGTCCATCGGCGGTCAGTCCCTGCACCGAATTCCGGAACACGGCGTTTTCTACCAGAGCGGCCAAGAGATTGTGGGCTGAGCCAACGGCGTGGGCATCTCCGGTGAAGTGGATATTGATTTCGTCTTCAGGCATCACCCGGGCCATTCCGCCGCCGGTTCCGCCACCCTTGATGCCGAAGATTGGCCCCAACGTTGGCTCCCGGAGATTGACCGATACTTTGTGTCCCAGACGGCCCATACCCTGGGTCAGGCCAATCGCTGTGGTGGTCTTGCCCTCACCGGCTGGGGTTGGGGTGATCCCGGTGACCACCACCAGCTTGCCTCGGTAGTCGGCTGGGTCTTTCAAGGCGTCCAGCGAAATCTTGGCCTTATAACGACCGTAGGGAACCAGGTGGTCAGCGTCTAGGCCAAGCTCTTCTGCAATCTTTGTTATTGGCTCCACATCGTCTCCGGCTGCCAGATTGGGCCAGTATTTATTTGGTAACTTCCTGTTCCAGCCGGTCGATGTCCGACTCGCTCAGGTTGAAGTATTTGGCGTCGGGATGATGGAAGACCAACGCGGACACCGACGATTCCGGGTCCATCATGTAGCCTTCGGTCAGTTCCACGTCGAGGTTGGCCGAAACATCCAGCAGCCGGAACAGCTGCTCTTGGTCTTCCAACCGGGGGCAGGCCGGATAACCAAATGAGAACCGCTTGCCGTGGTACTGCGTCCGGAATAAGTCCTGAGGGGTTGTTCCGGGTTTGTCGCCAAAGCCCCACATTTGACGCATCTGTTGGTGGAGCAGTTCGGCAAAGGCTTCAGCGCTCTCCAGGGCCAGCGCTGACAAGATGTGGGAGTTCAAGAACTGTCCATCAGCCATCCATTTCTCAGCCAAAGCCCGTACGCCGGTTCCAACAGAAACAACGAACATGCCGAGGTAGTCGGTCTGCCCGCTGCTCTGAGGCAATAGGTAGTCTGCCAGGCAGAGGCCGTCTCGCTGAGACTGACGTCCCAGATAGAATTCCTCGGCAATCTTTTTGTCCTCAGCTCCGTAGACCTGAATTCTTTGCCCGTCTGAGTTGGCAGGAAAGAATTTGAATATGGCATGAGCCTTGATGTCCGGTTGGGCCAACATCAAGTCTTCAACTTTTCTTACTGACTCACGCAGGTCTACTGCTGCCGGTACACCAGACTCTAGGTCATCGGCGAACCGGCCTTTGTAGCCCATATGCCTTACATAGAGCATCTGAGGGTTGATGTACGGGAATATCTCATCCAGAGGATGGTCATTGATCACGTGCAGCCGCAGGTCGGGCGGGTTGGGTATGTCAAAGTCGTGCCGTAGCTGTGCAGGGGGAACATCCTCACCAACTTCCTCCTCGGAGGACTGGGCCGCTTCATCGGCGGTTCGCATGGCAGCGGCTTCTTCGTCGAAAGACGCCACTAACTTGGCCCGTTCGTCGGCGTCCTGAATCGTGTTGGCTAGGGCCAAACCAGACATGGCATCTGGGGCGTAGGCCACCATGCCGTCGTACTCAGGGGCGATGCGGAGCCGGGTGAACCGGTTGGACAGGGCGGCGCCGCCGACCAGCACCGGCGTGGTGATGCCCGCGTGGCTGAAGTCCTGTGCTGTCTCGACCATCATCTTGGCCGACTTAACCAGTAGTCCGGAAAGACCAACCATGTCTGGCTTGTGTTCTTTGACGGCTGCAATCAGAACGTCGGGCGGAACTTTTATGCCAAGGTTAATCACCTTGTAGCCGTTGTTGCCCAGAATTATCTCCACCAGGTTCTTGCCAATGTCATGGACATCGCCTTTCACGGTGGCCAGGACAATCTTGCCCTTAATGGCAGCGTCTGCCTGCTCCATGTGTGGTTCAAGGTGCGATACCGAAAACTTCATGGACTCAGCAGATTGCAAAACCTCGGCCACGATCAATTCGTTGGCGTTGAACTGGCGGCCAACTTCGGCCATGCCTTCCATCAACGGTCCGTTGATGATCTCAAGCGGGGTCCGCCCGGTGAGGGCTTCGTCCAGGTCTTCGGCCAGCCCCTCTTTGGAGCCTTCAATGATGCAGAGAGCCAAGCGCTCATCCAAAGGCAGGTTTTTGCGTTCTTCTGACGTGGCCTTGGGCGCCTTTTCCCTGAAGTGGTCGGCAAAGGCCGCCACTGGGTCATCACCGCTGAACCAGATTAGGTTCTCGGCCAGCTTGCGCTCTTCTTCCGGGATGGAAGTGTAGCGTTCCATACCTTCCGAATTGACGATGGCCATGTCCAGTCCGGCTTGGACGCAGTGGTATAAGAACACCGAGTTCAGCACTTCTCTACCGGCTGCGGGCAGACCAAAGGACACGTTGGAGATGCCCAAGATAGTCTTCACGCCAGGCAGGGCTTCTTTAATCAGCCGCACGCCCTCAATTGTCTCAGCGCCGGATCCAACGTAGTTTTGGTCGCCGGTACCAACGGGGAACACCAGCGGGTCAAAGAAAATGTCTTCAATGGGAATCCCGTATTTCTCGGTCAGGAGTTTGGCCGAACGGATAGCCACCTCAAGTTTTCGTTCCTTGGTGATGGCCTGGGCCTGTTCTTTGTCGTCGTCGATGCAGCCAACCACTAGGGCGGACCCGTAGCGTTTGGCCAGGGGGACAACGGCCTGGAACCGCTCTTCACCGTCTTCCAAGTTGATGGAGTTAATGATGGACTTACCCTGGAGTTTGGTCAGCGCAAGCTCGATTACTGCCGAATCAGTGGAGTCGATCATGATGGGAGCTTTGACTTTCTTGGTCACCAGGTCCAGGAACGCGGTTACGTCTGCAATCTCGTCCCGGTCCGGGTCTTGAAGGCAGACGTCCAAGATGTGGGCGCCGTTTCTCACTTGACGGCGACCGATCTCAGCAGCCTCTTCAAATGAGCCCTCTTTGATGAGACGGCGGAACCGTCTGCTGCCTAATACGTTTGTGCGCTCGCCAACGATTGCGGGGCGAACTTCGTCGTCAATTAACAGAGCTTCGATACCGGAAACGCGGGTCTCTGAGATGTCCACCAATGGTCGCGCGGGCTTGCCTTCGGCCATCTCGGCCAGCAATTTGATGTGTTCTGAAACGGTGCCGCAGCAACCGCCAATGATGTTGACCCAACTAGATTCGGCGAACCGGCCAACAATCTCGGCCATTCCTTCGGGTGTCTCGTTGTAATTCCCATCTTCATCTGGCATGCCAGCATTCGGCAGACAGGCGACGGGAAACTTTGAAAGCGAGGCCAACGTCCTGATGTGGTCGGTCATGAAACTGGGGCCAGTGGCGCAGTTCAGTCCGATCCAGAGTAGATCACGGTGGGCCAGGGATGTATAGAATGCTTCAGCGTCTTGACCGGCCAGGAGAGTGCCCATGGGTTCCACGGTACCTTGCACGGCGACGGGAATTTCTTTTCCAAGTTCGGCAAAGGCTCGGTCAATACCCTCTAGTCCGGCTTTGACGTTCAGGGTGTCCTGGCTGGTTTCGAGCAACAGTAGGTCAACGCCACCCTCAATCAGACCGGCAGCCTGGATGTGGTAGTCGTTGGCCAGTTCTTCAAAGGTGATTCCACCGGTGACCGAGATGGTCTTGGTGGTGGGGCCCATGGAACCGGCGACGTACCGTGGTTTTTCTGGTGTTGATTCTTCCATCGCCACTTTCAAGGCTAGAGCTGCGCCTTCCCGGTTTATACGCCGGGCTTCATGGGCGAGGTCATACTCGGCCAGGACCACTGGCGTTGCGCCAAAGGTATTGGTCTCAATGATGTCGGAGCCGGCCTGCAGATAGCTCCGGTGGATATCCTCAATGACATAGGGCCTGGTGATGATTAGGTACTCGTTGCACCCTTCATATTCTTCACCGCCGAAGTCTTCTGGCCCCAGGTCTTTGTTCTGGATAGCGGTGCCCATGGCACCGTCCATCACGAGCAAGCGTTGGGCCAGTGCCGATTTCAGTTCATCTATACGTGAGTTAGTTGACATATACGTTCAATGGTTGTTCAGATTTCGATTATTGCAAGACTAGTTATTGTAACACCGGCCCACAGATGTGTGAACCGGAGACGTTACAGTTTCGTGCGTGGAGTCGATCTGGGCCTTTGCTAGCATTGCAGGCGTTTTACTTATTGTTGGCGAACCAGTCTGTTAGCAGCGGGCGGTTGATTTCCAGCCACTTGATGTTGAGTTTCACCCTCTCCAAGGCCTGTCGGATGGTCCGTTCCGCCGCCGGAGCCGGATGCTCCGCGAAGAAACTGTCCACCTCGTCGGCTTTTACCTGGGAACTGAAGTGGCTGCATATAGAGACCAACCGCATGAGACCAAACCCGCCGCCACCGTAGCGCCGGTCAAACTCGGTCCAATTGGACTTCACAAAATCCCAGGCTAGGTCACGGCCCATTGGGTTGGCAGCAATGCTGGCCACTAGTGTGACGGTGTCCTGGGAGCGGACCTTGGAGGACAAAGAGTCTTCCAAAGCGGCGGTCAACAGGTCTGGTTGCTGGAACCTGCTGAGCGACATCAACAGCCTAATCTTCTCTTCGGCCAAGTTGGTCTCGCCTTCCAGTTGCCAGATTGAGTCGTAAACATCCTGCCCGCCGGACTGGGCGGCCAGGGCAAAGACCACGCCGCGTAGATCGGGCGTCAATGTCTCGCGGTCGGTCAGGTATTTCTGGAAGCGTTCTGTTGCTTGGGCCGTTACCTCGGCGTTGTTATAACTGCCAGCCTGGCTGAGGACGGTCGAGCGCAGCAGCGCGTCCAGGTGACCTTCGTCAGCCTTGGGTTCCCAGCCAATCTTCTCGGCCGCCGGGGCAAAGAGTTCGAGGGCAAACTTCTGGTACGCGCCGTGTATCGGCTCGTCGGAGATGAGCTGTTCAATGTCCCGTAGGTTGCTGGCTAGGTCGCTCCACACCGAGGCATCGTTCTCGTTCTTGTAGGCATTGGCCATGGATATGAACTGGGTCACCGGTAGGATACCGGCCCGGGAGAGGGCGTAGGCATCGTTCTGGATACCCAGACGGTCAGTGGCGTGCAACTCCAAAGACTCGATGGCCGGAACCAGCCGCTGCCAGTCCTCGGCGGAGTAGTTCACCCGGAAGAACCCGGTTTGTAATGGGTTAAGTTTGACCCAGCTATCGGTGTTGCCGGGAACTTCAATCTGGGCCTGATTGCCTTCCATGACGGTGATGGGAGATTCCTCCCCGCCCTGGCTGGCGCTGATGGGCACTCGCCAGACTTCGGTGGCGGGTTCGCTGTCGCCCAGCAGGCTGTCATAAACGAACCGCTCTTGGCTCACTGCAAGTTGGGTTTTGGTGCCGCTCCGGTCTGATTCAACCTGCAGCACTGGGTATCCCATCTGCTTCACCCAGGAGTCCATAATGGCGGTGACCGGCTGACCGGACTCCGTCTCCAGGGCTGACCACAGGTCTTGGGTGCGGGCGTTGTCGTACATGTGGCCGGACAGATAGCGGTTCAGGCCTTTGCGGAAGGTCTCCTCGCCTAGGAAATTCTCCAGCATGCGGATGACCGACGCGCCCTTGCTGTAGCTGATGGCGTCGAAGAGCTGGCTGACCTCTGCGGGGTTCATTACCGCTTGCTCGATAGGATGGGAGTTCTTCAGACCGTCCAGGCTGAGGGCCCGGTTGGTGTCCATATTAACAAACTGGGTCCACATTTCCCATTCGGGGAAGAGCCAGTCAACTGCCTTGTTGCCCATCCAGGAGGCAAAGCTTTCGTTCAGCCACAGGTCGTCCCACCATTCCATGGTTACAAGGTCGCCGAACCACATGTGGGCCATCTCGTGGGCGATAACCTCAGCCACCCGTTGGCGGGTGCCGGCTGAGGAGTTATCCGGGTCCACCAACAGAGCGGTTTCCCGGTAGGTTACTGCTCCCCAGTTCTCCATGGCTCCAGCGGCGAAGTCGGGGATGGCAATGTGGTCAAGCTTGGCTAGAGGATAAGGAATCCCGAAATAGTCGTTGAAATAACCCAGCAACTTAACCGAGGTATCCAAGGCGAACGTTGCCTGGTTCTCCTTGCCGGGGGTGGTCCAGACTCCCACCTTGGTGCCGCCCTCAGCCCGCTCTTCGATTGATACCAGGTTACCGACAATAAAAGCTAGCAAGTAAGTTGACATAACCGGCGTTTCGGCAAACCGAACTAACTTCAAGCCAGGTCCCGGCACGGCCTCTTCGACAGCGGGTGTGTTGGAGATGGCTTCGTATTCGTCTGAGAACACCAGGGTCACTTCAAAGGTGGCCTTCTTGGCCGGTTCGTCCCAGCAGGGGAAGGCCCGGCGTGCGTCCGTCGGCTCAAATTGCGTTGTAGCCATGTAGCGGGTCTCGCCGTCTTGAGTGGTGTATTCAGACCGATAGAAACCCATTAATTTGTCGTTAAGTTCACCGGCGAATATCATTTCCAACCGGCCGTCGCCCGGCTGAATGGTTTCGCCGAAATCCAAAGTAGCGGTTTCGGCTTCTTTATCAATTGCGATTTTCGGGTTGGACAGCGTAACGCCGTTGGCGTGAAGAGTGGCAACGCTAATCTGAAGGTCTATGACGTTCAGTACGATGGAGGTAGTGGCCTCTAGCACCTGCAGGTCCACACTCTGCTCGCCGCTGAACGTGAAATTTTTAAGGTCTGGCTGCAGTTTGATACGATATTTACTAGGTTTGGCTGTCTCGGGTAGGACCACCGCTTCGGATGCGGGCATGGTAATCTTCCTCCGTGGGTTTGACCTGAAATTTGGGGTTGGCTTTAGGCTGTTTAGCCCTGAAATCCAAAATAAAAGCAGAAGCTAAAAACCCGGGTTATGTGCCTCTGGAACGGTGTCTGGCTCTGCTGGTTAGGCGTAGCGCCAGTGTACCATTAACCCGCTAGCCCCTCTACCCATAACAGGAGTAGCGGCCCGCTACGGAGCGGGCGTGGCGGCGAGACCACTTGGTGCTATAATACGGCTTGGTTTTATCGCTCCGTTTAGGCGTGAATCTGGCCATCACCGGCAGCAGTCACTAGCCGGATTTTGATTTTACGGATTTTAAATTAAAAGGAAGACCCCAATGCCTCCCAAGACGATGTTCGAGAAGATCTGGGCCGACCATGTGGTCGCTGAAGAGCCCGGTGAGCCGCCGATTATCTACATCGACCTGCACCTGGTACACGAAGTAACGTCTCCCCAGGCCTTTGACGGGCTTAGGGACGCCGGTCGCAAGGTTAGGCGCTTAGACCTGACCGTTGCCACTGCAGACCACAACACCCCTACCTGGGATTTGTCTTTGCCGGTGACCGATGAGATTTCCAAGAAACAGCTAGACGCCCTGGACCGCAACTGTGCCGAGTTCGGCGTCACGCTGTATGACCGGTTCAGCCCTCTGCAAGGCATAGTCCACATTATCGGGCCAGACCTTGGTTACACCCAACCCGGAAAGACCGTGGTTTGCGGTGATAGTCATACCTCCACCCACGGAGCGCTAGGCGCCTTTGCCATCGGCATCGGGACCTCTGAGGTTGAACACGTGCTGGCCACCCAGACACTACGCGCCTTCAAACCCGACACTATGGAAATCCGGGTTAACGGCGAACTCCCCAGAGGAGTGACTGCCAAGGACATTATTCTGGCCATCATCGGCAAGATCGGTGTTTACGGCGGCGTAGGACACGTAATTGAATACACCGGTGATGCCATCCGCGCCCTTTCCATGGACGGACGCATGACCGTCTGCAACATGAGTATCGAGGCCGGAGCCCGCGCCGGTATGATTGCCCCCGACCAGATTACCTTCGACTACCTCAAGGGTCGTCAGTTTGCGCCCCAAGGCGCTGACTTCGACGCCGCTGTGGAAAGGTGGAAGAACCTGGCATCCGACCCCGGTGCCAAGTACGACAAATTGGTGGAACTGAACGCCGCCGAAATTGAACCCCACGTAACCTGGGGCACCACCCCTGGCATGGTGGTGCCAATCTCCGGGAAAATACCCAACCCGGAAGATGCCGAGGACGAGAACACAAAAGATGCGCTGACTCGCGCACTCCAGTACATGGACCTGAAAGCCGGTATGGCTATCACGGACATCAAACTGGACCGGGTCTTTATCGGCGCTTGCACTAACGCGCGACTGGAAGACATCCGAGCTGCCGCCGAGGTGGTCAAGGGCAAGAAGGTCCACGACGACGTTTACGCCATGATGGTCCCCGGCTCAGCCAAGATTAAACAAGAGGCCGAAGACGAGGGCCTGGATAAAATTTTGATTGAAGCCGGAGTTGACTGGCGGATTGCCGGTTGTTCCATGTGTCTCGGTATGAACCCGGACATCCTGAAGCCGGGAGAGCGTTGCGCATCAACCTCCAACCGTAACTTTGAGGGGCGGCAGGGTAAGGGCGGCCGCACCCACTTGGTGAGCCCCGCCATGGCCGCAGCCGCAGCCATCGCCGGGCACTTCGTCGACGTCAGAGACCTCTAATCCCGGTACTAAACTCTGAAACCGACCAGGGCCCAATAAACTAGGGAGATAAACCATGGACGCCTTTACGAAATTAACTGGGGTGGTCGCACCCATCGACCGCGTCAACATCGACACCGACCAGATCATCCCGGCGGTGTACCTCAAGAGCATCGAGCGCAGTGGGTTCCAAGACGCGTTGTTCTCGTCGTGGCGGTATAACGCCGACGGCAGTGACAACCCGGATTTCATACTGAACAAAGAGGGCTACCGGAACGCTAACGTCCTGGTAGCTGGACCCAACTTCGGCTGCGGTTCTTCCAGGGAGCACGCTCCTTGGGCGCTGCGCGATTACGGTATCAAGTGCATCATTTCCACCAGCTTCGCCGACATTTTCTACAACAACTGTTTCAAGAACGGCGTGCTACCGCTGGTGCTCCCCCCGGAGCAGGTGCGGGAGATCATGGACAAGGCCGAGAGTGACCCTGGCATTGAACTAACTGTTGATCTGGTCGCCCAACGAGTCTGGGACGAGAGCGAAGAGATTTCCATTTCGTTCGAGATCGACGCCGCCCGCAAAGACGCCCTGGTCAACGGTCTAGACGACATCGGCCTAACTCTCCGCATGGAAAACGACATCGGAGACTACGAGTCCAAACACAACCTCTAACCCCAGGCTGCCAGGCTGAGCCTGGACCCAGATACCTTCGGCACCATAGTTTGAGCTCATAAATGAAAATGCCAGCTGGGCAGTTTCGCCTAGCTGGCATTTTTGCGTTCTGGGAATTCGATTGGACAGGGAGTTATCTACCTGCTGATTATCCTGCAAAACTTAAGAGCTAAGAATCGTTAGAAATCCAGTGGCTCTAGTTTTACTGTGGTTCCTGTTGCTGCTGATTTGATCATGGCTTCGATAACCTGGATTGCTTTTAGGCCATCTCTTGCTGTGGCTGCTGGCTGGTGCCCATGCTGGATCGCCTGATTAAAACTCTCTATTTGCCGTTGCATGAGAATCAAACCATCCCGCTCGTAAGATGTCGTATGGTTCACCATTTGGCTGGATATCTCCATGCTCCCTTGGAGGGTGTGGGGAGGATATGCCTCATTGAAGATTATCTTGCCGTCGCTGCCGTATAGGAACACCGAATTTTGGAACCCTGGCATACGGAATCCGCAGGTTACGGTGCCGATAGTGCCACCAGAGAATCTGAGACAAAGAGTGGCCAGATTTTCTAGCGATTGGGAATCATTTTGCCTATCGGTGATGGCTGCGATCTCGGTGACTTCCTGCCCTAGCATGAATCGTAATTCGTCGACGCAGTGGATACCCAAAGCCATCATGGCAAAGGCGCCCCCACTGGATTCAGGGTCAACCCACCAATCACTGTATCCGCTGCGGGGTTTGGGGTGTACGTTTCCTCGAACGCCACTGCCGAACTGGGCTTGTGCCAAGGCGATGGTGCCAATCGTTCCCGCTAAGATTAACTCCTTGGATTCGATCCTTCCTGGATGTTGGCGCAATTCGAATCCGACCCCCAATTTGGAGTCGCTAGATTCAGAAGCCTTGACGACTTCTACCCCGTCGGCGAAATTAAAGGCTATCGGTTTTTCCATGAACACGTGCTTGCCGGCTTGCAGAGCCAAGATTGCGTGAGGTGCATGAAGGTGATTCCGGTTGGCTATATACACGGCATCAACCCGGGAATCGCTCAGAACTGCATCAACGGAGTCGTAACCAACCTGGGCGTCATGCTTGGCAGCAAATTCTTTTGCTCTGGCGGCATCTCTACTCATCACGGCGATAAGTTCGCAGTCATCCGCCAGATTCAGCGCCGGGGCAACCTTTTCATCCGGAAAACCACCGGTCCCTAGAATTGCCCAACCTATGCTCAAGACAATAACTCCAGATTAGACATTAGGCTGGAAACGTTCGCCTGACCTGTTCTTCAAAGTCAGTTTCGAAGCGTTGCATTCGGCCTTGGCGCACCTGCTCTTCCAGTGGTGGACGCTGCACCGGCCTGGGGGTGGTGGGGCCGTAGCCGATGATGCCGGTTTCTTCCAAGGCCGCCATCTCCTCGGTGGTTTTTCCCAGAAGGTCTCCCAGAATTAGGGTATTGTGCTCACCCATTAGCGGGGCGGCCATGCCATCCACGGCTGGGGTTTTTGACAACTTCCAGGGGCGACCGGCGTATGGTAGCGGCGGAATCCCAGTGCTCTCGTGATGGGAGACCACTTCGTAGAAGTTGCGCTCGACCAGGTGCGGGTCAAACAACAGATCTTTACTGTCCATGACCACCCCAGCAGCAACCCCTTCATTCTGTAGGGCGTGCATCAAGTCGTGGGAGAGCCAGGTACTGGTCACCGGCCCAATCAGCTCGTCCAGCCCATCCCGGTTTTGCCAACGGCTCAGCGAGTCCGCAAATCTGGAGTCTGACGCCCAGTCGTCCTGCTTCAAGACTCGACATAGTGATTGCCATTCTTCGTCAGTGGCAACGGCGATGGTTATCCATCGATCTTCGCCTTGGGTCTGGTAGCAGCCGTGGGGCGACATAACCGTGTCCTGGTTGCCCATGCGCGGCCCGGACCGTTTGTTGGCGGAATAATCCATTAGGATTTCGGGGATGGTAGCACTGGTGGCCTGAGTCTGGGAGATGTCCACAAACTGACCTTCGCCAGTGCGCAACCGATGCATCAGGGCGGCCATCACGCCAAAGACCGTATGCTCGCCGGAGGTGTAGTCGGTATACGGGATCTCAGACATCATTGGCGAGTCGCTGCCAGCGTAGCCAGTCTGATAGGCCAGACCCGCCGCGCCCTCAGTGGCTGGGCCGGTGGCGCCGTAGTTGGCCCACGGGCCGTAGAACCCATAGCCGGTGGAAGACACCATGATGATGTCTGGTTTTATCCTTTTAAGGTCTTCATATTCCAGCCCAAAGTTCTTAATCACCCTGGGGGTGAAGTTCTCGGAGAATATGTCTGCAACGGAGACCAGTTCTCTGAGGATTACCAGGCCTTCCGGCTTGCTCAGGTCTAGGGTCACGCCAAGCTTGTTGCGATTTTGCTCGTAAAAATTGGCACCCTTATTCCAAAACTCACCGGAGATGTCATTCTTGTAGACTGAGTCGCTGCGGTAGCTCTCCAGCCGTCCGGTGGACTCCAGGCGAATGACCTGCGCCCCCATGTCGGCCAGCATTTTCATGGAAAAGGGAATGGCGATGAGTTGCCCCATCTCGATTATTCTGATACCTGCTAAAGGACCTGGCATTTCTTAGTGATTCTCCATCGGAAGTTCTGGAAAGTGGCGTGAATTAAGGTTAATTACGGACTAAATTATCTCGTTGGCCCGCATCTGGGCCAGGTCTTCCGGCGTGTGGCCCAGGCGTTGGCCGATGATTTCCTGGTTGTGTTGGCCAAGGCTGGGGGCTGGGGTGCGAACATCCCACGGAGTCCCGTTCATCTCAAAAGGCGCACCCGGATACTTCAGGGTACCCAGGGCCGGGTGGTCGATGTCGACGAAGAAGCTTCTGGCCTCGAACTGCGGGTCGGCCATTACTTCTTCCGGAGACTGCACCACGCCAAATATGAACCGTTTCTCGTGGGCGGCGTAGAACCGCTCGTATTTGTTCTGCTTGAGGTAATAGCTGTCGAGTATCTGGCCCAACTCCTCGGCGTTGACCAGACGCGCCGACGGAGAGTTGAATTTATCATCTCCAAGCTCAGGGAGATCCATGAAATCCACCATGACACCCCAGTTCAGTCCCGTACCGATGCCGGGGTTGGGAATTAGGTGACCATCAGAACTGGCCCTGAGTCGGCTTAGGTCGCCGCTGTGGTTTGGCTGCCGACGGCGAACGGCGCCGGTGTAAGTGAAGTTGTTCACCACATCCCTGAGGCCGGTGGCAACTGCCTCTTGGATGGATATATCTACGTGCTGGCCTTCGCCCGTGAGCCTCTGGTGGTACATGGCCATCAGCGTCGCGGCCGCGCCGTCGGTGCCGGCCTTGAACTGGGCTTGGTTGAACGCGTGCTTCAGGGGCTCCCGGTCGTAACCGCCGGAGATATACATCAGCCCGCCCATGGCGTACTCAATGATGTCTGCAGCTTTGTAGTCCCGATACGGCCCAGTCTGCCCGAAGTTAGAAATCGAAGTCAGCACCAGGCTGGGGTTTATCTTCTGTAGTGACTCAAAGTCCAGGCCCAACGATGCCATGACCCGAGGAGCAAAATTCTCTACCACAACGTCGGTGTGTTCAATCAGCGACTTCAACACCTGAATACCCTTCTCGGTTTTGAGGTTCAGGGTCACGCTCTGTTTGTTAGTGTTCAAGTAGGCGAAGACCAGGCTTTTTTCCGAATCGACATCGTCGTTGAGAAAAGGGGCCCTCCGCCGGGTTGGATCGCCGCCGGGTCTTTCCACCTTGAGCACCTCAGCACCGAAATCAGCCAGGAGCTTGGTGCAGTATGGTCCGGATATGTGGTGGGTGAGATCCAGAACCTTCACCCCTTCTAGTGCACGTTCAGACAATTGATACTCCTAAAGCGTGTGGTTAGGCGTCTCGGTTCAGCGGGGTGTCCAGGTTGAATTCATCACGACCAATCAATTCCAGGCAGCGATCAAGGGTGGGCGGCATCAGGGTTGAGGTTCTAATGTCGCGGTAGATCCGTTCCAGGGGCCAACGTTTGTGGACGCTTCTGCCGCCGGAAATCTGGATGGCCTTGGTCGATACATCCTGGGAAGCCAAGGTTGCCAAGTATTTGGGCCTGGCGGCAATGACTGCTCTTTGATTTGCCGTTTGACCTTCCCATTGACTAGCCGCATCGTAGAGGGCCATTCTTGCGCTGCTCAAAGCCATCGTCATCTCGGCTATCGTACGCTGAACCAGTAATTCATCGGCGACCCTACCAGAGGCGCCGGAAAAGGTCTGTTTTATGCAGAAGTCCTTGGTAAAGTCCAAGGCCGTTTGAGCCGCACCGACGTAAGCCGCAGCAAATCCCAGGCTGAAACCTTGGGTGATCCCTGTGTGGTAGCCGTCTCCCGGTTTGCCCAGTACTCCATCTTTGGTTACCACACAGTTGTCCAACTTCATGCTGGGGCTAACTGTTCCGCGCATACCCAGGGTGTTCCATTCGTCCATCTGGGAGAGCCCGGCAACATCGTTGGGTATCAATGCCAGAACTTGTGAACCAATTGGGTCCGGCGTGTTTTGTGCATTGCAATGAATCATGTAACGGTGGGCTCCGCCCGACATGGTGCAGAAATTCTTTTCGCCGTTTAAAACATAGCCATCGCCGTCAGGGGTGATGGTCGTATGACGAAACGCTGACCCGCCGCGGGTCTGGGGTTCACTTCCCCAACTGCCAAAAAGCTTGCCATCATCGACAATCTCCGGGTAGTACATGGCCTTCTGTCTGTCGGTGCCTAGGGCGTCAATGAACCGCATCACAGTTGAGTGCATGTGCACGGTCATACCGGTGTTGGTGCAGCCGCCGGCCAGCTTCTCAATGACCATGACGTAGGTCAGCATGTCCAGTTCGTGGCCGCCGTATTTCTTGGGTATGCCAATGGTCAGCAGGCCGTTCTGCCAAACGTCATGCCAGCTTTCTTTGGGATTGGTCCCGCTGGCGTCCACCTCGGCGGCGCGGGGCGCTAGACACTCCTGTGCAATGCGCTCTGCAGTATCAACCAACTCTTGTTGGTCCTTGTTAAGACCCGGGTTCATTGAAACTCCTGGAAAACTTCTGGGAAACTCTTGCTCAACTCTTACTTGCTGCCAGACGCCTAATCTTCGGGAAAGGTAAGCCGCAGCAGGGTGTGCCGACGGTTGGTCGTAAAGGGCCGTACCTGCTCCGGCCAGCGGCCCAACTCCACTGCTTCGCCCCATTCCGGGGAACTGAGAATCTCCGGACTCTCAATCTCATACATGGCATGAAAACGGGGCTGGCCATCGGGCGAAACAGTCTGGGTCTTTCCCCCGATCAATACTTGAAAGGCTTGGGCCTCGAACCGGGTGATGGGTCCCACTCCGGAGATCTTGCCCAACTCCGGGCAATGCTCGGTGTTGTAGACCTCATGGAACAGAGCCTCTTTGGCCGGGTCGACGTCCATACTCGCAATGAAGAGGTACTTCGATTTCGGGGCCATGGCCAGCCTCCTTTTTTAATTTTTAAGCCGCGACTTTTGCCTAGGTGGATCGCCTAGAAAGGTCGGCGGTGGGAGAACTCGACTTCCTCGTTGGTGATGAACTCCAACAAAACAGCCTTGCCCTCTTCCTCGGTGACCTTGCGGGCCCGGGTGAAAGCGGCGCTAATCTGGTTGGGGTCTGTGATTCGCTCTGCGTAACCGCCCATGGCTTTGCCCAGGTCTGCGTAATTGCCGCCCAGGTCGCGGGTTCCGTAGAGAGCGTGGGAGTCGGTCATCTGCCTGGTTTCAACGGCCATTGTTGAATTGTTCAAAACCACGGTGATGATTGGTATGTTGCTCCGGACGGCGGTCTCAAAGTCCAGACCAACCATGCCGAAAGCGGCATCACCCATGAAGTTGACGCAGACCTTCTTTGGAGCGGCCAGCTTGGCGCCCATGGTCAGACCCAGGCCGGTTCCCAGGCCGTGTGACTTGCCCCAGCCCAGGTAGGTGCGGGGGCCGTTTGATCGGTAAAACGGAGTCAACTGGTCGCGGGGGCTGCCCGAGTCGTGGGTGACGATGGCGTCTTCCGGCGGGATGGTGTGCATGAAGTCCCATATGACCCGGTAGGGAGTCATGGGAGTTGAGCTATCCGTGAGCTTGGCGCGCCACTGGGCCAGCCAGACCTCACGCTCTGACTGTACTTCTTTGGCGGTGGACTGGTCATCTTTGCGGCTGTTGCCGACAATGGCCTGACAGGCTTCGATCAACTGGCGCAAAACCAACTTGGCATCGCCGACGATGGGCAGGTCGACGTTGTAGTCCTTGTTGATGTCTGAGGCGTCGTTTGTGGCTTGGATCAATGTCTTTCCGGACGGTATGTTCATCACCATGCCGTGCTTGGTGAAGCTGGTGCCGATACCGCAGATCAGGTCGGACCGGCGGATGAAGTGGTAGGCGTGTCCGGAGATTGTTGGGCCGGTGCTGCCCAGAGCCAACGGATGGATCTCCGGGAAGGCGCTCTTGCCCAGCAGTGTGCTGCATACCGGGACCTGGAGTAGTTCTGCCAGCTCCAGTAGTTCATCGGTGGCCTTGGCGTAAAGTACGCCCTGGCCGGCCATTATCACCGGGTAGTGGGCAGCGCAGAGGGCTTTGGCGGCAGCTTCAACGTCGGCAGGGTTGCCCTGGCTGACGGTGGGCCGACTGGGTGTGTAGTAGAAAGACTCTTCGCTGACTTCTTCCAGAGCCACATCGGCGGGAATCTCAACGGCCATGGGACCGCCCCGGCCCTGACGGAGCCCGGCAAAAGCCCGGCGCATGATATCTGAGGTACGGTCGGCCACGTTTACCTGTTCGATGGCCTTGGTGATGTCGGCATATCCCTTGAGCGAGTTGTAATGTGGTGCGACTCCGGCCCTGTCTCTTGGGTGGCCCAGAGGCAGCAATAGTATCGGAACCGAGTCTGAAAACGAGGTGGCGATTCCAGGGTAGGCATTCTCGGCGCCAGGCCCGTATTGCATGGCGAACACGCCCATGTGGTCGCCGTTGCTCACGCGACTGAGGCCATCGGCGATGCCAACGCCAACCCGCTCTTGACGGCAGATAATCGGTCGGATTCCACCGAGGGCGGCGGCTTCAATCACCGGAGTTGTTGGGAAGCAGGGAAGGTACTGTACGCCCTCCCGCTTTAGTATCTCTGTTATGGCTTCAATCGTGTTCAATTGGGGCCGCCTCCTGATTAATGTCTCTATTGATTGATGTTTCTGTTTACGTTTCAGCCACGCAGAAACGTACTGGTTCCTGGGCTCATAACATTAGGCAAACAGTGCAATTCACAAGCCCAGTTTTAGCCACGGCGAGTATACCACCGCTCAGGAGCGGAGACATTAGCGAATCGACGCCAACCGGAGGTCAACAAGACTCGGGGAAATAAATGTCATTCTGAGGAGTGCCGTAGGCCGACCCGAGCCGGCTAGGAAGAATCTGCCAATCTTCAACTTAGGAGACCCTTCACTTCGTTAACGATCACATCAAGGAGCACTAATTCAGTGCGGAACCTTGTGCGGCCAATATTGCGGTGAATAGGTCAGGTAGACCTATGCTGATTGGCTTTAGGCTCCAGCTTTATTCAGGGCTTCGATACGGACAGCGGCGGGTTTCAGAATGGCATAGAGGAAGTCGTTGGCAGGGGTGGGTATTTCCAGCTCTCGCGCCATGCGGACCACGGTGCCGGTCAAACCTTCCAGTTCCACGGGGCGTTGGTCGGTAAAATCTTTGGCCATTGATGCACGACCCTGGCCGGGGAATCGGTCCAGAGAATCCATGGCCCAGGCGAGAGAGTCGGCCATGACGGGAGCGCCGCGGGCTTTGCCAACGGCCAGAACCTCTTCAATTGCGTCGCGTATCAGTTGCCTGGTCTCTGGCTTGGTGCGCATCTCTTCATAAACGCAGTTGGCGGCGGCGCAGACGGCAGCGGAACCGGCGATGTAGGCGAACTTTTTCCAGAGCATGCCTGGCATGTTTTCGTGCAGGTTTACCCGCCAACCGGCTTCTTGGAAGCGCTGCAACAGGTTTTCACCCCGGCGGCTAATGCCCACGTTCATCTCGCCGAAAGCGGCGATGCCAGGCCCGCCCTGGGTGACAACACCCGGCTCGGAGATTCGACCTTCCATGTAAGCAGAGCCGATCATGACGTGGTCTTCGCCAACGGTCGAGGCCAATATCTCGCCATTTTCGATGCCGTTTTGCAAGGTCAGTACCACGGTCTCCGGGCCAATCAGCGGAAGGACAGCGGAGACGGCGTCTGAGTTGTGGTACATCTTGACCGTGAAGATCACCAGGTCTTGTTCGCCGACGGTCGCCGTATTGTTGGTGGCGGTGCCGGGAACGGTGAATGTGCCGTCTAACTGACTCTCTATTCGTAGGCCGTTGTCTTTGATGGCCCGCAGATGCGGTCCCCTCGCGACGAACGTTACTTCATGTCCGGCACGGGCCAATAACCCGCCAAAGTAACCGCCGACTCCACCGGCCCCAATGACCGCTACCTTCATTTCCTCGCTGGCTCCTATGCCCATTGGTAACCCAACTCCATAACTAAGTGATCAATCTCTACTAATGATACCGCTATTTTAATCCCGGTTTTCGACCGGGTGGCTAAACTCTTCGCGTAGGTCTCGCTTCAAGACTTTGCCCATGACGTTGCGAGGTAATTCTCCTACAAAGATTACCGAACGGGGACGCTTGTAACCGGCCAGCCGCTCTCGGCAGAATTCAATGATCTGCTCCTCTGTGACGTGGTCAGATTGGCCAACGACCACTGCGCGTACCTCTTCACCCCATTCCACGTCCGGTACACCAATCACGGCAGCGTCGTCCAAATCTGGGTGGGAGCGTAGTACCTGTTCCACTTCTTCAGGTGAGATCATCTCGCCGCCGCGTTTGATGAAGTCCTTGGCGCGGCCGGACAGAAATATGTAGCCGTCTTCGTCCTGGTAACCGAGGTCTCCCGTGTAGATCCAGCCGTCGCGCATGGTGTCGCGTGTGGCGGCTTCTTCTTGCCAATAACCGGCCATCATTCGGGAACCTCGGGCTACGATCTCCCCGTTCTCGCCTACTGACACCGCCTTGCCGTCTTCGTCCACGATGCTGACTTCCACGTCATCCAAAGGCTTTCCAATAGAAGTCAGGCGTTTCAGCTTGGTCTCGATCTCTTCCGGGCTACCGTCCAACACGTGATCGTCTGGCGGCAACATGGTGATGGTGGAAGCGGTCTCCGTTTGGCCAAAGGCGTTGATGAACCGTGCGCCCGGGAATTTTCCTATCGCTGCGCGGATGACTTCCAGGGGCATCGGCGCAGCGCCGTAGGTGATGACACTGAGCGACGAAAGGTCGTAGTCGCCAAAGTTGGGGTGCTCTATTAGGTGCTTCAGCATGGTCGGTACCAACATAGCCCGATTGGCCTTGTTTTCCTGAGCCAGTTGCAACCATTCCCCAGCGTCAAACTGGCGCATCACCACCAAGGTCCGACCACCGTAGACCGCGGCCAAAGCAGCCTGCAGTCCGGCTATGTGATAGAAGGGCACGGTGATCAGATTGCTTTCTTCAACGTCCGGGTCGGCCGGCTCAACGGTGGCCAGCAGGTAGGACGAAAAGCTGTCGTGGGTCAGCATAACGCCCTTGGGAACGCCCGTAGTGCCGGCGGTGAACATGATTACGGTTGTGTCTTCGTCGCCAGCCTCCGGGAAATGCATCTGGTCGGGCGATGATTCGGCGAGAAGTTCTTCGTAATTCTTGCCGTTTTCGGTGACTTCTCCGTCCAAGATGATTATGCCCTTAGACAAATGGCTTCCTTCCGGTACCAGGGGCAAATACCGTTCCCCCAGCAGCAGGCAGGTGGGCGAGGCAATCTCTAGCATCTGGGCCAGTTCGTTGGTCTTGGCCCGGAAGTTTATGGGCACGTAGATGGCGTCCAACTGTGCTGCGGCAAAGTAGGCTTCAATGCATTGGTTGGTGTTGACCTGCATGGTCGCCACCCGGTCACCGGGGCCAACTCCCAACTCGGAGAGTCCGTTGGCCAGCCGGTTGACCCGTTCTGCCAGACCCTCAAACGTGATAGTTTGGCCGTCAAAAACCACTGCGGCGCGTTCGGGAACGATGGCCCCGGCAATGGTTAAAAATTCAGAAGTGTTCATCTATAAGTTCTTGCGTAATCCCTAAAGTATCTAGCTGGCCAGCCTGGCCGCCACACGACGTTCAAGCTCCAGTGCCTTGGGCAGGTCCAGGTCCATTCCTTGGCGTAGCACTTGTTTCATTGCCGTTACGGCCTCAGATGGTAATTCTGCCAATTCGTCGGCCAATTTCCAGGCATCTTCCATGAGCGACTCCGGTGATGACAGCCGAGTGACTAAGCCCGTGAATAATGCTTCTTCGCTTTCGATACGCCGACCAGTCAGCAGTAAGTCCATGGCCTGTGATGTGCCGATTGCCCTGGGGAGAGTTTGGGTGCCGCCGGCAGCCGGAATCATCCCCAATTGGACCTCCGGCAGAGCAAACACGGTGCCCGTGGCGGCCAGCCGAATATCGCACAGAAGGGCAATCTCCAACCCGGAGCCGATGCAGTATTCATGCACTGCGGCGACGATTGGTTTGTGTAAGTTTACCAGTTGCCCCCAAACGTCTCGTTCCCAGCGCACTTGCCGGGCGACCACCTGGGACGGCGCAGTGCCAAACTCGGTCAGATCAGCGCCGGCACAGAAGCCGCGTCCTTCGCCGGTAATCAGCAATGTTCGGACGTCTGGGTCGAGTTGAACGGCGGCCAGGGCTTCTGCGAAATCGTCCCGCATCTGCACGTTGTAGGCGTTAACCACCTGGGGCCGGTTCAACGAGATATGGGCCACCGCGCCGCGTAGCTGAAACAGCAGGGTCTGGAAGCCGCCTGAATCAGACATAGAAAAAGGCTAAGCCTCTGGGACTGCCCTGGTGTAGAGTTCGTCCAAATCTACTTCTGTATGACGAAGACCGATATTTTCCAGGTTATGGGCGTCGCTCACTTCCATCAACATCAGGTCGTGTTCCGACGCAATCTCTGAGACCTGGTCCTTACGAATGTGCCAATTGTGGATGTAGTTGTCGATCTCGATGGCGTGGATATTCGGCTCAATCAATATTTCTGGTGAGTAATAGCCCGGATGGCAGTAGGTGCGGAAGACGCCGCCGCCGTCGGGCAGGAATAATTCAGCCACTTGGTACTCGGCGAAGGGGTTGGCCTCGGGGCGAATCTCGATCTCCCAGCCCGGCAGAATGACCACCTGCCCTGGGAAATGCTTCTCGATGATTTCGCGGAGTTCCATGCCCCACTCTTTATTGTGGTGGTCGGTGATACCGATGCCATCAATCCCCTGAGATTTGATCTGGTTAACTATTTTCTCCGCAATCTCCACAGTAGGCGGCACAAAATTGAAAGCCTCCCAGGGGTGGGTGTGGAGGTCTAGTTTTAATTTCACAGAGATTCTCTTAATATATGGATTGGGCGTTGGTGCATCAGGATCCGGTGAACTCGGGGCCCCGTTTTTCTATGAACGATTTTAACCCTTCGGCCCTGTCCGATGTGGACTGCAGTATAACGTTCAGGTCGGCTTCTAGTCCCAGACCCTGGTCCAGGGATAGGTCCATCCCTTTGCCAACGGCCTCTTTGGCGTAGCGTGCCCCGATGGGACTGCCACCGGTTATCTGTCCTGCTATTTCAGAGATCATTTTATCCAAGCCGATAGCTTGGTTGGCCACTCGATTGACCAGGCCAATAGCCAAGGCCTCCGCCGCATCAACCAGTCTTCCGGTTAGTAGCATGTCCCTGGCCCAAGACGGACCGACCAACCGGGGCAGTCTTTGGGTGCCTCCGTCTTGGGGGAGGATTCCCTTTGCGAGTCCAGAAAAACCGAAACGAGCGGAAGGGACGCAGACGCGCAGGTCCCCCGCCAACGCCAGTTCCAATCCCGGTCCAGTGGCGTTACCATTCAGTGCCACCAACACCGGAATCTTCAGTGCGGCAATCTGACGTGCGACTGGTTCAGCGCTTTCTTCATCGTCCCCATCGCCGTGTCCTTCTATGGAAAAGGCATCCCCGACGGCGGCCAGCACCACCAAACACAGGTTATCGTCTTCAGATATGAGACGGCAGGCTTCCGCCAAAGAGAAGGCCATCTCAGCATCAATCCGGTTGCCGTTGTCCGGACGATTTAAGGTTACGGTTGCCACGTTCGTGTCCAACGTGAGGGTCACGGAACCAATTGTGATAGTGTCGGCGATGGGAGTTCCTCTCTATAATCCTGGCTTCAAGTCAACCGGTGGATACTGAAACGTACCCGGAGCAGTGACAGGGTGGCAGGTGTTTTGCAACTCTTAAATACTAGGCCGGACACGCGAATCTTGACAAGGTCTTGTGCCCGCCCTAACATGAATTGGCACTCTCGAATTGGGAGTGTTAATTCTGCGTGTGAATAATGCCGGGCTACCATATTTCCCCGGCGATTTAGAAGGAGGCCGCGGTGGCAAACTTTACGCCATTGGGAGAACGTGTTGTGGTTAAGCCCAGCGAGGGTGAACAGACCACTAAAGGCGGGATATATCTACCCGATACCGCCAAGGAAAAGCCCCAGGAGGGTGAGGTCATCGCCGTTGGACCCGGCAGGGTCGGCGAGGATGGCAGCCGGATTCCCATGGAACTTACCAAGGGAGACCGCGTCATTTACTCCAAGTTCGCTGGTACTGAGTACAAAGACGGCGACGACGAGTTACTGATTCTTCGGGAAAGCGACATTCTAGCCAAGATCGGCTAACCAGCAACCCTAACTTAAGAACCAATTACAGGGCGGGCTTAAGCCCAGCCTTGACCTACCTGCAGGAGGATTAGGATGCCAGCAAAGAAGTTGGCCTACGCCGAAGAAGCGCGGAAAGCACTCCGTGTCGGAATCGACATTCTGGCTGATTCAGTAAAAGTTACCCTCGGCCCCAAAGGCCGTAACGTGGTGTTGGACAAGTCGTTTGGCCCGCCCCAAGTGTGCAGCGACGGCGTCACCATCGCCAAAGAAATTGAACTTCCCGACGCGTTTGAGAACATGGGTGCACAGCTCCTGAAAGAAGCTGCCACCAAGACCAACGACGCTGCCGGTGACGGTACCACTACCTCCGTTGTGTTGGCCCAGGCCATTATTAATGAAGGTTTCAAAAACGTCACAGCAGGCGCCGACCCCATGGCCATCAAGCGGGGTATCGAGAAAGCCGTTTCTTCCGTTGTTGCGGAAGTACAGAGTATGGCTCAGGTTGTGGAGACTCGGGAGCGTATCGGCCAGGTTGCCAGCCTCTCCGCCCACGAAGAAGCCATTGGTGAGACCATTGCCGAGGCCATGGAAAAGGTCGGCAAGGACGGCGTCATCACCGTTGAAGAGTCTAAGGGATTGACCGACGACATTGAGTATGTCGACGGCATGCAGATTGACCGCGGTTACATCTCCCCTTACTTCATCACCAACCCAGACCGCATGGAATCCGTTATGGAAGACCCCACCGTCATCATCACCGACAAAAAGATCTCGGCCGTGGCCGACATGCTTCCCGCTCTGGAGAAACTGCTCCAGGTAGGCAAGAAGAACGTTGTAATCATTGCTGAAGACGTAGACGGCGAAGCCCTGGCCACCTTGGTGGTCAACAAGCTCCGCGGTACCCTCAGCGTTCTGGCCATCAAGGCCCCAGGCTTCGGCGACCGTCGGAAGGCCATGTTGGAAGACATTGCCATTCTGACCGGTGGCACAGTGATCAGCGAGGAGACCGGCCAAAAGCTGGACGCCGCAACGATCGAAGACTTTGGAAGCGCCCGCACAATCACGGCCACCAAGGACGAGGCCACCATTGTTGAGGGTAGGGGTTCTGAAGATGCCATCCAGGGCCGCATCACTCAGATCAAAGCCCAGATCGAAGACACCACCTCTGAATTCGACCGGGAAAAACTCCAAGAGCGGATGGCCAAGCTGTCCGGCGGCGTTGCCGTGATTAAGGTTGGCGCTGCTACCGAGATCGAACTTAAAGAGCGTAAAGCCAGGGTCGAAGACGCCCTCTCAGCCACCCGTTCCGCAGTGGAAGAAGGTATCGTCCCCGGAGGCGGAGTCGCCCTAGTCCGCGCAGGCCGCGGCTTGGAAAGCCTCACCGGCATACCCGCCGACGAACAGGTCGGTGTTAACATCATCCGCCACGCTCTTGACCAGCCCCTAAAGCTGATTGTTGAGAACGCCGGGTTTGAGGGCGCAGTTGTCCTGAACCAGGTCAAACAGCAGGCTGATGACTACGGTTACGACGCCGACATCGGTGAATACGGTCCCATGATGGAACGTGGCATCGTTGACCCGGTCAAGGTAACCCGGTCCGCCCTCCAGAATGCGGCCAGCGTCGCGGCCATGGTACTCACCACAGAGTCCGTGATCAGCGAGATTCCGCAGGCAACACCGGCAATGCCGGCCATGCCCCCTGGTGGCGGGATGGACTTCTAAGGAGTCCTCACCACTAATAGCAAACCAAAACTGCCCCGGCCTTCACTGAAGGACCGGGGCAGTTTTTTGTCCAGAAATTAAAGCGTATCCCACATCACGTCTGCCCACGCCCGCCGATAAGCCGCTATAATGCGGTGCTGCTGAAAACTCTTAGCGCAATTAAAACACGCAAAACAGGAAAGTGCCCATGACCAGCGCCCCGGAAAATACCCCCGGCGACCTAACCAAGCAGGGCAAGCTCTATTCTTCAGCCCTTGCCGCCCTGGAAGGCATTTCCAACGACGCCACAGTCCTGGTGGCTGGGTTCGCTGGCTGCGGCATCCCGCAAAAACTTCTCCGCGGCCTAGCCGAATCCGGAGTCTCAGGATTGACGCTCATCTGCCAAGGCGCTTGGATCCAAGAGCCGGGCGATTTTACGGTGACGGACTTGGTGGCGAGTGGGCAGGTCAAAAAGATGATCTCCCCCATGCCATTTCATCCAGTGCATGGCGGTGTCGTGAAAGAACAATGGGAGTCGGGCGAACTGGAGATTGAGATCGTATCCCAGGGCGTCTTGGCAGAGAGGCTTAGAGCCGGTGGCGCAGGCATCGGTGGCGTGTTCTTGCCTAGCAGCTCCGGCACCAGGTTTGCTGAGGGCAAAGAGGTCCGTCAATATGATGGCTGTGAACACGTCTTGGAACTGGCGCTGAAGGCTGATTTCGCTCTACTCAGGGCCCAGGCCGCAGACACCCTGGGCAACATGGTCTATGACGGCACTGCCCGCAACTGGAACCCAACCATGGCTATGGCTGCTGCGGTAACCGTAGTTGAAGTTGATGCGGTGCACGACCCGGGTGGCATCGACCCAGAACTGGTTATCACCCAGGCCATTTTTATAGACCGCCTCGTTCTGTCCGACTGATCACAGGAGAGTTTTTTAATGCCAGGAACCCATTTAGAACCCGCCAGCGTGGCCCAACGCGTGTCCCAAGAACTGTTCTCCGGTGCGGTCGTCGCCCTGGGTCCGGGACTGCCCTGTTACCTACCCGGCGCGCTTCCCGATACCAGTGGCGTATGGTTCATCGCTGACAGTGGCGCCTTGGGATCCAAAGGTGGCGAGGCCCATGGCAACGCGGTAGATGCCGGGGAAAACCCCGTATCCTTGCTGTCCGGTGGGTCATTCACGGGAGTGGTGGACGTTGCTGGTATCCTGCGGGGCGGACACACCGACATCGCGGTGTTGCAACCGTCTCAGGTTGCCGCCAATGGCGATTTTGTCCATTGGACTTCAGAAGAGACGGCAGGTTTATTCGCGCCCGGCTCCGCAGTGGACATGGCTTACGGAGCGGCAACAGTAATAGCCGTCATGCCCCACCAGTATCCGGGAGGAAGGTCAAACATCGTCAGTCAGTGCAGCCTTCCCGTGGATGGCGCTGGCAGAGTTAATATAATCATAACCGACGTGTCGGTAATCAAGGTCACTGCTGCCGGTCTGGAACTGGTGGAGACGGCCCCCGGTTGGACGGCTGAAGAGATAATCGCCATCACCGACGCATCACTAACGGTGTCTTCAGACCTGAAAGAAATGACCTTCAATGTCCCGACTCTTGAGCCGGCGAACAAGGTCTACTCCAGCGCCATCGAAGCCCTCAGTGACGTGCTGGAGGGCTCGATCATCAACGTGGACGGGTTCGCCGGACCCGGTGGCATGGCGCACTACCTGATGGTCGGACTGCGCGATCTGGGCGTTAAGAAACTGCAATTGATTAGTAATACTGCTGGTGTAGCCAGGGTCAGCGCCTTTGGAGTGCCCAACATAATCGACCACAGCATTCTGGTTGAGAATAACCAAGTGGTGAAAGCCACTGCATCCTACCCGGTATCCCCGTCAGCCTCCCGCCCCAGCGCCTTTGAAGAGGCCTACAACCGCGGCGAGACCGAGCTTGAAGTTGTGCCCCAGGGTACGCTGGCGGAGCGCCTCCGCAGCGGTGGGGCCGGAGTTGCGGCGTTCTACACGCCCACCGGCGCCGGTACGCTGCTCGGTGATGGTAAAGAGGCCAGGATCATTGATGGCAAGGACTACATCCTGGAAACAGGCCTCAGGGCAGATTTCTGCATCATCCGAGGCTACAAAGCCGACACTCTAGGCAATGTGATCTACAAGGGTACCTCCCGAAACTTCAACCCAGTTATGGCTACCGCCGCTGAGATAACGGTGGTGGAGGTAGATGAGATAGTAGAACCCGGCCAACTGGGCCCAGAAGAGATCGTCACGCCCGGTCTATTTGTCAACCGAATCGTGGTCCGGCCAGCCGACTTCTCGGCTTATCTAGAAATCTAATCAACTGTTTAATCATCCGACATGATAAAGGTTCGAACTGATGGATTCGTTAGCTGATAAAGAGCGTCTGCCCAGAGAAATTGTGGCCATGCGCGTTGCCAAAGAGCTTCCCGATGGTTCGTACGTGAACCTGGGCATCGGTATCCCCACAATGGTGTCAAGCTTTGTTCCGGAGGGCCGCACCGTCTTCTACCACAGTGAAAGCGGAATATTGAACTGTGGGCCATTGGCAGAAGAGGGAAATGAAGACATTGACCTGATCAATGCCGGTGGGCAGTACTTAGAACCGGTTGGCGGTATGTCGTTCTTCGACTCTGCAGAGGCCTTTGCCATGATCAGAGGCGGACATGTTGACGTAACGGTCTTGGGCTCCCATCAGGTGTCAGCCACCGGAGACCTGGCCAACTGGATGCTGCCACAACGGGGCGTAGGCAACGTGGGTGGAGCCATGGACCTGGCCACCGGAGCCTCTGGGGTGATTGTTGCCATGGAGCACACCGACCGGAACGGCGAACCCAAAATAGTCCAGGAGTGTACATTTCCGCTGACCGGCAAGGGGTGCGTCTACCTGATAGTCACCGACCTGGCAGTCATTGAATGTGACGGTCAAGGACTGACACTTAAGGAAGTAGCCCCGGGTTGGACACCTGAAGAGGTGCAGCAACTAACCGGGGCCAAATTGACCATATCACCAGACATCAGAGAGTTTGAACTCTAGCCGCTATTCCTCGTCGGCTATTGGTCTACGTAGGGCAACTGAGCGTCCACTATATGAAACCCGGTCTCGATAATCTCTGACGTTTTTTCAACCGTGTCGTAGATCAATAACTTGGACCGGTCTCCGCCCGCATAGAAGGGCTTGTTTAAAATCTAGCCACTGTCCGCATCGATGGTTGAGTTGAATCCGGTGACTTCAACCGACGAGGGCAGGGCAAAATTAATTGTGAATGACCGCGCCGACATTGCTCTGGTAGCCAGGGCTCACGGCGTACAATTGGGAGAAGAAGGGTTGCCGGTAGCATCGGCAAGGGAGATCATTGGCAACGGTGGTCTGATTGGACGGTCCGTCCACTCAGTGGCGGCGGCAACGCAAGCGCAAGATGACGGAGCCGACTTTCTCATCGTCGGCACCATGTTTGCGTCTCGATCACATCCTGGCGAAACGCCTACCGGACCTGGGCTGATGCAGGAAATATCAAGCAAATGTAAGCTTCCGCTCATAGGTATCGGCGGGATAATGCCTGAAAATGCGTCTGAGGTAATTCAGGCAGGCGCATCCGGCGTTGCAGTGATTTCCCATATCTTGGCGGCGTCAGACCCTAGAGCAGCCGCCTCAGAGTTAAAAGAAGCAATCTGTGAAGCCTGGAGCATGTATGGAAACCAGGCAAGTGTGGAATAGCCGAATATGATCAACCTGACTGTAAACGGAAAACCTCGACCAATAGATTCCGAGGTCGACCTTGAATCCTACTTTGTTTCCGTTGGCTTGAATCTGCAATTCGTGGCTGTTGGTTACAACGGTGAAGTGGTCAAGAAAGAAGCCTTCTCCGGTTTGGTGTTGAAAGACGGCGACGTTCTAGAGATAGTTCGTCCCGTTGGCGGTGGGTAAGCCGCAAAACACGGCACCCCTAAATCTATAATAGCTATCGGCATTTGATGGATGCACCGAGCACACCTGCGGGCGGGCTTGGTTTATCAAATCGACCGGTCGGTAGATTCGGATATATCTTATGGCTGTGGTATTTTCGGCAACCAATGAGGTAATTGACCCAATACTGGCGAATGTGGTGAGGAGCAACCAAAACAAGGTGGCCGGCTGGCTTCAAGGCGAGTCGGGGTCTTGGGGTTTTCTAGCAGGACAGGCGGTTATCAATGTGCGTGAGTCTGCTGGCCGGGACCTGGAATCAAGTGAACGTCGGCTGATTTGGAGTCGTATGTGGTGGTGGCTGGAACAGATTAAGGCCGGGATTCACACTGCGACCTAGCCACTCAGATCCCACAACTTCAAAGCTGGTACGCTCAATACACTTCTGATTTTGGATGCTCTTCGTACGGGTATTCAGATATACTTTGTTTAAGTGAGCTGCAACTGTTTGTTGCGCTATATTTGTTCGTCTGCAAAAAAATGCCTGATTCAATAATTACCGCCACCGGTATACATAAAACCTACGACATCGGGACCGTCAAAGTGAACGCCCTCAGGGGCGTTGAATTGATTGTGGAGCGCGGCGAAATGGTCGCTATCATGGGTCCCAGCGGCTGCGGCAAAACCACCATGTTGAACTGTCTCTCGGGCCTGGACGAGATTGATTCCGGCCAGGTTGTGATTGATGGCGTGGTTCTCCACGACCTGCCCGACGATGATCGTAGCGATTACCGAGCCCGCAACATGGGATTTGTTTTCCAGCTCTACAACCTGCTACCTGTGCTATCGGCCGTGGAGAATGTTGAGTTGCCGTTATTGGTGTCTGGGGTTAACCCGTCAGAGGCCCGTAGGCGCTCCATGGAGTTGTTGGAACTCGTTGGGTTGACCGAACGTGCTCAGCACCTGCCCGGTGAATTATCCGGCGGACAACGCCAACGGGTGACCATTGCCCGAGCCCTGGTCAACCAGCCGTCCATAGTTTGGGCTGATGAACCAACGGGTGACTTGGATAGTGAAACCGCAGGCGAAATCATGGATCTGATGTGCAAACTCAACGTGGAGAACGGCCAGAGTTTTGTGCTTGTAACCCACTCGGATGACGTGGGGGCCAGGGCCCACCGCATCGTCAGGATGCGAGATGGATCCATTGTGGACGATGGCAACGGCCACGTCACCGAGGCTTAACATCAACTTCTTACCCCCCGTATTTAAATCGCCAGGACCAACCCAGGACCAATATGGAAGAACTGTTCGGCGTTCCCATGGACACCATCATGGTTGTCCTTTTGGCGATGTTTCTGCCGGTATTAGCCGGAATAGGAGTCATGGCTTGGCGCAACCGAGTCATGCTCAAGTTGGGTCTGCGCAACATCCCCCGCCGCAAGTCCCAAACCGCCCTCATCATCTTCGGAATCATGATCAGCACCCTGATCATGGCGGCCGCCTTCGGCACCGGCGATTCCATTACCTACTCCATCCGCAAAAACGCCATCGACGCCCTAGGAACGGTTGACGAGATCATCGTCTCTGCCCGTGCCGATGAGTCAGATACCATCGGCAGCTTCAATTACTTCTCCCTTGATCGTTACGAACAGCTCAAGGTGGAGCTGTCCGATTTTGACCTGGTTGACGGCCTGGCCCCCGGCATCGGCGAGTTTGCCCCCACGGTGAATACCAGGACATCGCTGAGCGAAGGCCAGATGCAGATCACGGGGGTGGCACCTGATTCTCTGGACGGTTTTGGCCGGTTCCATCTGACCAACGGGCATGAAATCAGGCTTGAGACTCTGGGCCCCAATGACGCACTCATCAACGAAGAAGCAGCGTTAGAACTGGACGCCATGCTTGGTGATGAGCTGGTGACCTTTGTGGGTGGCTCCAGCGTGAAGTTCCAAGTTCAGGGCGTAGTCGATAGCGGTGGCCTGGCCGGAGACGGCTCAACGCTGCTGGTGCGGCTCGACCGAGCCCAAGAGATGTTTGGTCGGGAAGGTCAGATAAACTCTATAGCTATCTCCAATTCGGGCGGCGTTTTTGAAGGAGCAGAGGCCAGTGACGAAGTAACAGACGCCTTGCGGGTATTGTTCACCGACCGTGAGATTGCTGGCCAACTTCAGACGCTGCTCAACCGCAAAGATATCTTGGATCAGTTGGAGATATTACGGCCCACCCTCGCAGAGGAATTGGACGCTGACCTGACTGAGATTATTCGCGGTCTGAACGAGGGCGGTCTGTCCGACGATTTCATTGGCGCATTGGCTGATGAAGAAGTCCAAGAAGAAGTGCTAAACGCAGTGAACCAAGCCGATTTGGCGGCGGTGGAACTTGAGGCCAGCACATTGTTTGCGGGTCTGGCCGAGTTCCGGGTGCTGGATATCAAGAAACAAGTCTTGGACGTGGCTAATCAGGCAGGATCCGGCGTAACCAGCATCTTCATCATCATGGGTTTGTTCTCCATCATGGTTGGCGTGCTGCTGATCTTCCTGATCTTCGTCATGTTGGCGGCGGCCAGGCGCTCCGAAATGGGTATGGCTCGAGCTGTGGGTGCCAAGCAACGACATCTTGTTCAAATGTTCATCTTTGAGGGAACTGCCTACTCGCTGATTTCAGGAGCGGTGGGCGTGGCCATGGGGCTGGGCGCCAGTTTAATAATCGTCTTCATGGTCAACCGTATCTTCCAGTCTGGCGGCAGCGGAGCGCCGGAAAACTTCACCATGTTTGCCCACTTTGAACCCCGTAGCGCGGTGGTCGCTTATTGTCTCGGAATGGTTATAACTCTGGGCACGGTAGGCATATCCGCCTACCGAGTCAGTAGGCTGAACATCGTTGCTGCAGTTCGGGGGCTTCCGCCGCCGGTTAGTCAATCAATTACGCCTTACCGCGTCCGTTTGATGGCCCCAATTTGGGCTGTTGTTAGACCATTTATGTTACTGGCGACTAGTCTACGGGCTTTGGCTGGCATGGAATTTGGCCAGGGGCTGGGATTGTTAGTTAACGCGGTCTGGGCCACTCTAACGATTCCGATCGGTGTCATAGCGGCCATTGCTCAGGCTATCTGGGTGCCAATGAGTCACGGTTGGATGACCGTGGTCGCAGGCGGGCTGTTCACCTGGCTGGGGATCGAATCCAACCAGGCAGCGCCCCTCCGTATCGGCAACACCTTGGTCATTGTTGGTATCGGGCTGACCATAAGAACGATCTTCCATCGGACTGGAATCAGACGCGAAGTTGGTGACCGTATAGCCTACACGTTCATGGGCGTGGTTACGCTGGTTTCCTGGGTTATTCCGTTTAGCTCTCTGGAAGATATTTTTGGCGAGATTGATGGCGGAATTGAAATGTTCTTCATCTCGGGCGTTGCCATGGTGGCAGCGGCGGTTTGGACCGTGATGTACAACGCCGATCTGCTCTTGAGATTACTGACCTTTGTGACCAAACCACTGGGATGGCTCCGACCGGTGCTGGTCACTGCCGTTGCCTATCCTATGGCCGCCAAGTTCCGCACTGGACTAACCCTGGCCATGTTCGCACTGGTGATCTTCACGCTGATAGTGATGTCTATCCTCACAGAGGCCTTCAGCGCGGCTGTGGGTGATGCAGAGCGGGTGGCTGGCGGCTGGGACATCCAGGCTTCGGTCAACTCCAACACCCCGATTGAAGATATCCGCCTGGCCATCGATGAGAAACCCGGACTGGACAACCAAGACATCACCGCCATCGGCGGGTACACGGCCTTCCCAGTTGAGATTCGCCAGGTCGGCGCAGAGGAACAACGCTGGCGTTTCTACGGTATCCGCGCCGCAGATGACCAGTATCTACAGCAAACCGGTACCACCCTGAAGCTGATTGCCGACGGCTATGACAGCCCGGAAGATGTTTGGGCGGCGGTCCAGAGGGACTCCAACCTGGTGGTGACAGATTCGCTGATTGTTCCGTCCCGAGAGCAGTTCGGCAATGACGAGATACCCTTTGAATTAGAGGGTGTCTATTATGAAGACACCGAGATGAAAACCATCGACATCGAGGTCAGAGATCCACGGACCGGCACGGTGATTCCCCTGACCATAATCGCCGTCACCGACCGTCTTTCGGATGCATTTGGTGAACTGGGCCGGGGAATCATCGCATCACGGAAAGAGCTGGACGATGCTATACCGTTCAAGATTCCCACCACCACCTACCGGTTAAAAGCTGCCGACGGCGTGGACGTTGCAACATTGTCCAAGAGCCTGGAGTCGGCCTTCCGAGAGAACGGTATGGAAAGCGATGTTTTGGCGGATCTAGTTAACGACATAGCCGCCGCCAACCGGGCATTCAACTATCTGTTCACCAGCTTCATGGGACTGGGCCTGCTGGTTGGTATTGCCTCTCTGGGAGTGGTCAGCTTGCGGGCGGTGGTGGAACGCCGACAACAGATCGGAGTGCTGCGGGCCATTGGCTACCGCAGAGGGATGGTCCAACTTAGCTTCCTGACCGAGTCATCGTTCGTGGTGATTATGGGCGTGGCCATCGGCGTGGGGCTGGGCACGATAATCTCCTACAACATCGTGAAAGACATCCAAGAAGAGGTAGAGACAGTTCGTTTCGCCATCCCTTGGATTCAGATAGGCATCATTGTGGCTATCGCCTACGTGTTCTCATTGGCCACCACCTACATGCCCGCCCGTCAGGCCTCCCGAATCTACCCCGCCGAGGCCCTGCGCTACGAGTAATGCACAACCATAAGGAGACCCGCCATGACGGCCAACGCAACTAGTAATAACAGCGGATTCAAGGTCATTGGCACTACGCCCATCCGGCATGACGCCACTGACAAGGTCACTGGTCAGGCCCGGTACGGCGCAGACATCAACCTGCCCGGTCTCCTCCACGGTAAGATACTGAGAAGCCCCCATGCCCACGCCATCATCAAGTCCATTGATGCCACTAAAGCGCTGGCGCTCCCTGGTGTGAAGTCGGTTGTGACCTCAGCAGACCTCCCAGAACTCTCCGGCAGGCCGGTGGACGTGGCAGAGGGTGCACCCGTTAATCCCAGGTTCTTGAGCAATAATGTGCTGGCCAGCGGCAAGGCCTTCTACAAAGGTCATGCCATCGCCGGTGTGGCAGCCACCAGCGTGCACATCGCCGAAGAAGCCCTGTCACTCATAGAGGTCGATTACGAGGTGCTTAAACCCGTTCTGGACGGCAAAGAAGCCATGGAACCCGGTTCACCGATTCTCCATGACCGGTTGTTCCATTCCGAGGGCGAGTTCTTCCGGGCTGGCGGACTGAAAGATGACGACGATCATAGCGCCCCAACCAACGTTGCCAGTCATTTTGTCTTTGAAGTGGGTAACCAAGAACAGGGTTTCAAAGAGGCTGACGCAGTGGTGGAGCGAGAGTTCCGAACCAAGCCTGTGCACCAGGGTTACATAGAACCCCACAGCGCCACGGCTCGTTGGGATCACGACGGGCGGGTCACCGTCTGGGGCAGCTCCCAAGGCCATTTCGCCATACGAGATTTCACGGCCCTAGTCCTAGGTGTCCCCATCTCCCAGGTAAAAGTCGTTCCTATGGAAGTGGGTGGCGGCTTTGGTGGCAAGCTAGTGGTCTACGTCGAGCCGGTGGCGGCATTGCTGTCCAAGAATACCGGCCACCCAGTGAAGATCACCATGACCCGAGCTGAAGTCTTTGAGGGCACCGGCGCCACTGCTGGCGGGTACATCTGGGCCAAGATCGGGGCCACTAAAAATGGCCGAATCACCGCCGCAGACGCCCACCTAGTCTACGAGTCCGGCGCCTTCCCAGGTGCCTTGGTCAACCTGGCATCGATGACTATCTTTGCCCCTTATGACATACCAAATGCCAGGGCAGAAGGGTATGACGTAGTGGTCAATAAACCTAAAGTCGCCCCCTACCGCGCCCCGTTGGGCCCTCCCGCCGGGTTTGCCGGTGAGACACTGATCGATGAATTGGCGGCCAAACTTGCCATGGACCCTATTGAGTTCCGGATGCTGAACGCGGCTAAAGACGGCACCCGCCGGATCACGGGCATCCCCTACAAGAAAGTTGGGTATGTGGAGACTCTGCAGGCCGCCAAGGACCACCCGCACTACAGCGCTCCCCTTGGTGGCCCGAACCGTGGTCGAGGAATCGCCACTGCGGTCTGCAACAACATTACCGGCCCTGCCAACGCCGTGGTCAGCATGCAGGCCGACGGCAGTGTTGGCCTACTGGAAGGCTCTTCCGACCTGGCTGGTAGCCGTACCGCCGCCGCCATGCACGTGGCGGAGGTTTTGGGCATCGCCGCTGAGGACGTGCATCCATCAGTTGGAGACACCGACTCCATTGGCTACACGGCCATCAGCGCCGGCAGCAGTGCGGTCTACAAGACCGGCTGGGCCTCGTTTGAAGCCGCACGAGACCTGCAACGGCAATTGACTGACAGGGCTGCTCTAATCTGGGACGTGCCGGTTGAAGAAGTGGACGTTAATGATGATGTATTTACCCACAGATCCAACACAGAACTTCGCTTGACGCTAAAAGAAATTGCCGCCCGGCAGAACGCTACTGGCGGGCCGCTGGTCGGCCGCGCTGGCGGCGTTTGGGGCGGGGAAAGTCCCGGGTTTGCCGTGCACATCGTAGACGTCGAGGTCGATCCGGAAACGGGCAAGACCGACATCATCCGCTACACCGCCGTGCAGGACCCTGGCACCGCTATCCACCCACAGTACGTGGAGGGTCAAATACAGGGCGGGGCCGTTCAGGGCATCGGCTGGGCGTTGAATGAAGAGTACGTAACTGACGACGAAGGCCGGATGCTCAACGCCAGCCTTCTGGATTACCGCATGCCCACCGCTCTGGACCTGCCGATGATCGACGCTGTAATCGTAGAGGTAGCAAACCCCGACCACCCAACGGGGGTCAGGGGTGTCGGTGAAGTGTCAATCATCCCGCCGGTGCCAGCCATTGCCAATGCCATCAACCAAGCACTGGGCATCCGTATGGCCGAGACACCCATGTCTCCCGGCGCAATCCTTGAAGCCATCTGGGAGAAGGGTTCAGAGTAAGCTGGATGGCTGTCCTCATTGAAGTAATTCCGAGTCGGCCGCCGAGGTTTTATCGCCACGGCGGGGTAGGGTCCCAAACGGACTTCTCTGACAATTCCCGGGGCCATACAGTCACAAGTTCGCCATCCTGTATTTGTTAAACCACCATCGGTTTTTAGAGGTTAAGGCCACGATGATCAAACCTGATCCGACCATAGAAGGTGATGATGTCCAGCCTGGCTAAAGCATTTCTCCACCGGTAATCTTCGCCAGAGTAACTCCGACGACGAGCAGAATAAGCAGTCGACCAACGAAAAGCCAGGTCCTTATCAAGTGAACCCCTCGTAAACCTGTTAATTGCTATGGATTTAGATTCATGCTGGAAACATAGAACAACATATTAACCAGTTGGGCAGGTTGGAGGAATATGGGAGAACGAAGGTTGGACACCTCGGTTCGGATGGAATCCGTTAGACCAAATAGCATGTGAGTGGGCGAAGCCACACCTATAGCGTGAGGATTACCTTGCCCTTGGCACCACGGTTGGCTAGGTGCTGATGGGCTTTTCCGACCTCAGCCATCGGAAGCACTTGATCGACCACCAGTCTGACTTTGCCCTCGGCGATCATGGGAAACATCTCGTCCATGGCGCCCTTGTGGTCCAACGAACCCCGGGGTGAGCGGCCCATACTGAACCCAATGACCGTCCGATTGGCGGTGGTGATGTCTGAGGCTTTCAGGTTGACCGGAGTCTGGGACGCGTTGCCATAGCTGACGAGACGGCCAAACGACGCAACACAGCGCACGCTCTTTTCCAAGACCTCGCCACCGACACATTCGGCCACCAGATGCACGCCATCACCGCCGGTTTCTTCCTTGACCACTTCCTCGAAATCGGCTTCGGTGTAGTTGATCGTCACATCGGCACCCAAAGACTTACACAAGTCCAGCTTCTCCTGTGTGGAGGCAGTGGCGATGACCTTGGCACCCCAAGCCTTGGCCAGTTGGATCAATACGGTTCCAACACCGGATGCTCCAGCCTGGACTAGTATGGTGTCACCAGACTGCATATGGCCCCTGGACTGCAGGATGTGGTGGGCGGTCAGAAACACGATCGGCATGCCACCAGCAATGACGGAATCAAGGGAATCCGGATAAGGGAAAATCAGGCCGCCGTTAACTGCCACGTACTCGGCGTGAGCGCCAGGCCCCATGCCCATGACCCTCTGCCCCACGGAGATTCCGGTAACGTCAGAACCTACTTCGGTCACAGTACCAGCGCACTCCAGACCCATTGATGTTGGCAGGCCAGGTCCGGGGTAATTGCCGCCTCGGCGTAGTACATCAGCATAGTTCACACCGGCAGAGTCCACCTTGATCAGGACGTGGTGCGAACGGGGTACGGGCATATCCACTTCTTCGATCTTGAGGACATCCACATCGCCGAACTCGTTCACTCTGACCGCTTTCATATGCTGGCTCTCCAATGTTTACTGTGGTGTTTATTGAGTTGAAATGGCAATCCGCGCTTTTGGAATGATTGCTTAATTGTAGCCTCGGAACTCGGCGGAAGTTAGTACAGCCTCGTTGATGACACGGATGGGTTCCCCGCTTAGGAAGGCCCGGACGTTTTCGATCACTCCAGCGTAGAAGGCCTGATAGCCCTCTTCAGTGACGTAGCCTAGATGCGGGCAAATCAGGGTGTTGGGTGTCTTGAATAATGGGTGGTTCAAGGGCAACGGCTCAACGTCAAAGGTGTCCAGTGCTGCCCCGGCGATTGCCTTTCGCTCTAGGACGTCAATTAAAGCTTTTTCGTCCACAATTGGCCCTCTGGAGATATTGACCAAGAAGGCTGTGGACTTCATCAGCTCCAGTTCTGCAGCGCCGACTAGGCCCCGACTGCGGTCGCTAAGGACAAGATGGACTGATACGACATCTGACTCCCTGAACAGAGTTTCTTTGTCGACCAGCGTGGCATCGCACTCCTTGGCCCGCTCGGCGGTCATGTTCTGGCTCCAGGCAATGATATTCATGTCAAAGGCTTTGCCAACTTTGGCGACCAGCGAGCCGATGTGACCCAGACCAATTAGCCCCAGAGTCTTGCCTTTTAGTCCCACGCCAACGGTGGTGCCCCAGGAGCCTTCTCGCGACCGTTTGTCTTCTTCATGGATGTGGCGCAACAGGGAGAGAATGAGTCCCCAGGTTAGTTCCGTAGGGCCCTCACCCGCGCCACTGGCGCCGCAGACCGGAATACCCATGTCACTGGCGGCTTCCATGTCGAACGATGCGTTACGTAGGCCGGTGGTCATCAATAACCGTAGCTTGGGCAATCGAGAAAGAATTGAGCGAGTGAACGGTGTGCGCTCCCGCATTCCCATTACCATGTCAAAATCTTTGAGCCGCTCCACCAATTTATCTTCGTTGGCGATATGGTCTTGAAAAAATTGGACGTTGGTTCCAGGGGGCAGGCTGGACCAGTCGCCCAGATATTTGGCTGTCCCTTGGTAATCGTCCAATATTGCGAGTTTCAACTTGTTCACTTCCTATTTGGTTGGATACGGCCCTACAAGAGGGGGCTAATTGGCGTCAAGTAATAATTGACTGGGGGCGGCTATTTAAAGGCCGGCATGACCTTCTCGGTGACGATCTTAAGGCTGCGGAGGACCCGTTCTTCGGGAATCAGTCCGCCGGGGTTCAGCTCGGCGACAACACCGTCCAAGCCCAGCTCTTCTTTCAGTTCGTTAAATCGGTCAACCAGATGCTCGGCGGTGCCAAAGGCAATCTTAGTCTTAAGCATGTCTTCATAGCTAAGACCGGCCAGTCGTTCGGCCCGTCCGTCGGCCAGTTCAGTGGCTTCAAGCCCAGACTTTCCCGCCTGTTCACGGTAGAGGCTGCCCATGCGACCAAAGTAGCCGCTGATGCTTTCAAAGGGTTCGTCCATTGCCTGGCCCTCGGTCTCTCCGGCGTAGACCGGGATGCGCAGGGAAACGTCGCCGTCACCTGGGTGCCCAGCATCGCGCCAGCTTTTGCGGTAGGCGTCCACGTTTTGTCGTAATTCCGGAATGTCCATGCCGCGCAGGCCGACGAATATCGGGTGCCCGGCCTCACCCAACCGAACAAATGTATCGGCAGAGTTGGCAGCAATGCGCAGAGGCGGATGTGGCTGCTGAAATGGCACCGGCGAGATTGTCGCCTTGTCCACGTTGTAGTACTTGCCCTCGTAGGAGAATTCCTTGCCTTCCCAGGCCTGCAGGATGATATTCAGAGATTCCGCGAACCGTTCCTGGCTTTCACTGTAGGGGATGCTGAATACATCGTAGGAGCGGGCAAATCCGCTGCGTCCGATGCCAAACTCAAACCGGCCTTCGCTGATGTGATCAACAGTGGCCACTTCTTCGGCAATGCGCAGGGGATTGCTTAGTGGCAACACGTAGACTGCCATGCCCACCCTGAGGCGTTTGGTGCGGGTGGCGATGGAGCTGGCGATGACGATCGGTGACGACATCACCGAGCGGGTTGGATTGAAATGAAGTTCGGCCAGCCAAACTCCGTCCAATCCCTGTTCCTCGGCGGCATCGACCATTCGGAAGCCTTCTTGGAACGCCTGGGCCTCGGAAACACCGACCCGATTGCCGAACTCCATAAATGCGCCGAAAAACATGTGTTGCTCCCCCCATCAATTTTCCAGTCATGCCTGAGATCCAGAAATCTGCTTTGTACCTGGGGCAGGCCGAGTTCAAAAGTACTTCATAGAGGGCTGAGGGTCAAGAAAACCGAGTGTCAGGCCTGTTATCAGCCTTGACCGCCCCTGCCTGTCGGACTACCCTAAGCCTCAGTTTCGTGAGCATAAATCTAGGCAATAATATTGTATCGCCACGGGCGTCATAGATTGGTTTTTCTGCACAGGTGTTTAAGTAAATATGAAAGGACAACAGATGGAATCGAGCCAGTATGACATCGCAATAGTTGGTGGCGGCATCCTTGGGTTATCCACAGCCATGCAGCTGTTGGAGCGCGCCCCCCATTGGCGAGTGGCGGTCGTGGAAAAAGAAGAGGAACTCGCTACCCACCAAACTGGCCATAACAGCGGCGTAATGCACTCCGGTATCTACTACCGACCCGGCTCCCATAAAGCCCAGTTCTGCGTGGCCGGTCTGAATAACATGGTCAAGTTCTGCGAAGAGAACGAGATTGAATTCCAGCAGTGCGGTAAGGTCATAGTAGCCATCCACGAGTCAGAGTTAGGTCGCCTGCAGGATCTCTATGAGCGCGGAACCGCCAACGGTGTGCCAGACCTGGAAATTGTCGGCCCTGAGCGTCTTAAAGAGATTGAGCCCCACACCGCTGGAGTGAAGGCCCTCTATGCGCCCCACACGGGAATCGTGAACTTCATCAAGGTTGCTGAGGCGTTTGCCGCTAAGTTCCAACAGGCTGGTGGGGACATCTTTACCGGGGCCGCCGTCCGCAATATAACCAGGTCTGGCGTCACGGTGACACTGGAGACAACCAAGGGTGATCTGCAAGCAAAGCATCTAATCAACTGTGCCGGGCTGTACGCCGACAAAGTAGCCTCCATGACCGACGAGAAAGTCGGCGTCCGCATCATTCCTTTCAGGGGCGAGTACTACACACTGCGTCCGGAAAGCCACCATCTGGTATCCGGGTTGATCTACCCGGTGCCCAACCCTGAGTTCCCGTTCTTGGGGGTGCATTTCACCCGGAACATCAAAGGGCACGTTGAAGCTGGCCCCAACGCGGTGATGGCCATGCGCCGAGAGGGCTACCGAAAGCGCGACTTCAGTCTAAAAGACAGTTTGGGTAACTTGGGGTATCCCGGTTTTTGGAAGATGGCCGCCAAGTATTGGAAGATTGGAATGGGTGAGGTCTGGCGGTCTTACAACAAAGGGGTATTCCTGCGTGACCTTCAGACACTGATACCAGAGATACAGGCCTCAGACCTGGCAGGCGGCGGTTCTGGTGTCCGGGCGCAGGCGGTGGCCAGAGACGGCTCGCTGCTGGACGATTTCAGCATCATCCAAGGCCGTAACGTCATCCACGTGCTAAACGCTCCGTCCCCCGGCGCCACATCGTCGTTGGCCATCGGCGAACACATCACCGGCTTGGCCATAGACAACTTTAATTAGCGGTTGCGCTAGACTGAGCATAGCCGCTGAACCCAGGTTCTATTCGTGTGCATCAAATCTGGCTAAGCCGGGTCTACATAATGTTGCTGGGGCGGCTGGGCCTGGGTATAATCTGGCCTGCCGGAGTCACCGGCAATAACGTACTTGGAAGCTATAAAGCTGAATTAATCCCCATTTTGATGAAGCCAGAATAGATTCAGGTGGTTTCGAAACAAGGAGGCAGGTGGGCATTGTTGGTTGAGGCTGAGCGTAATTTGGACCTTGGTTCGTTTTATGCGACACAGGACTCGGTTGACGACTACCTGGTCTCAGTGGGCGACGCACTACCTCTATATAAGGAATCCGGCATCGCTCCTCCATTGTACTCAGCCGCTTCGGCATTGGGTTCCTTGCTTCGAGAATTGTCCCTACCGCCGGGAGCTATCCACAGCCTACAAGAGATTGAGACCAAGAAACCTGTTGCCATTGGCAGTGAGGTGATGGTTAGCGCGCTGATGGAAAAGCCGCGCCGTCGTGCCGGTTTGGAGTTCATCACCGTGGTCTGCACTGTGCAGTCCGACGGTGATGATGCCCTGATTTCCAAGAGCACTGTTCTGGTACCCAGCGAAGAGATTTCAGGAGCTAAACCCGCCGAACCGAAAGCATCCGAAGTCGAGCCGATAAGCAGCGAATTGGCAGTTATCTCAAAACAGATTAACCAAGCCCAATTGAACGCCTATGCCAAGGCGTCTGGCGACGACAACCCGTTGCATTTGGACCCGGAATTTGCCGCAGGCACCCAATTCGGCGCAATCATCGCCCACGGAATGCTGACTCTGGCCTTTGTTTCTGAGATGATGGCGTCCGCCCACGGGCGCGATTGGCTGGAATCCGGCGGCCTCAGGGTCAGGTTCAAGGGTGCCGCTTATCTGGAAGACCAGGTTGCGGCCTGGGGCAATCTATCTAAAGAACAAGACTCTTCACGGACGTACTTGGTGGGAGTCAGAAATACCAACAACGGGCAAGAACTGATAGCTGGCACCGCCAGTTTTAATATAAACAACCAGAGGTAGGGACCTTTAACGAATGGCCCGGCGAAACCCGGTAGGACGCCAGTCAAACGAGGAAGGAACACGATGCAAGAATCGACGGACAACGGATCAAGCCCAGTGAGGGTGGCGATGGACGCCATGGGCGGAGACCACGGACCAGTTGAAACGGTTAAGGGCGCCATACTGGCGGCCAAAGCCACCAACGCCGAAGTGATTTTGGTCGGCGACCAAGGACCAGTTGAAGAAGAACTGGGCAAACATGACACATCTGGCATCTCCATCAGCGTGGTGCCTTCAGTAGATAAGATTCGCGACAATGAACACCCGTTGCGGGCTATGCGCTCCAAGCCCAAGTCCTCAGTGGTGGTTGCCACCCAGTTGGTCAAGAGTGGCGATGCCGACGTCATGGTTTCCATGGGGTCGACCGGCGGTTCAATGGCCAGCGCTGTCCTGACCTTGGGATTGTTTGAAGGTTTGGAACGGCCTTGCTTGGGCGGCCCATTCTTGGGTCTGGCCCCCAACACGGCGCTGGTGGATATTGGCAGCAACATTGATTGCCGACCCGGCCTGCTGCTCAGTTTTGCCTCTCTGGGCGTCACGTGGGCCCGCACCTACATGGGTATAGAAAACCCCAGGGTGGGCCTGCTCAGTGTTGGGTCTGAATCCAATAAGGGCAACAAGCAGGTTCAAGAGAGCTATCAAGTTTTTGAAGCTAGCAACATGAATTTTGTCGGCAACGTTGAAGGGATGGATTTCTTCACCCAAAAAGCAGAAGTGATTATCTGCGACGGGTTTGTTGGCAACATTCTAATAAAATTCACTGAGGGTCTCGGCGCAGCGTTTGCTGCCTACTCCAAGAAACGCCTGGCCTCTTCGATGGACGAAAACGACCTCGGCAAATTTGCTGCAGAGTTAGTCCAATTGACCAACCGCACCCGTACCAACGGCGGTCCGCTCTTTGGTGTCAACGGCCCGGTCATCTTGGGACACGGTTCCAGCAAAGCAGACGAAATTCTGGCCGCCATCAGCACTTCTGTCCGCTACGTGGACTTGGGAATGGTCGACATCATGCGGGCCGATCTGGCTTCGATGGATTCCGAGAACTCCAAGACTAGTACCGGGGCAGGCAGGTAGAGTAAACCGATGACTGGTATCGACCTCAGTGGAAAAGTCGCACTGGTCACCGGAGCTTCCCGGGGTATTGGCGCAGTGGTTGCCACTCGTTTGGCCGAAGCTGGCGCCAAAGTAGGCGTCAACTACCATGCCAGCCCCGACGCCGCAAAAATTGTTGTAGATTCCATCAACAAATCCGGCGGTGAAGCGGTCCTCTGCGGTGGGGACGTTTCCCAAGAGGAAGCTGCCGAGTCAGTCATCAAGAAGATGATTGAACACTTTGGCAACATCGATATCCTGATTAACAATGCCGGTATCAACAAAGACCAACTGTTGATTCGGATGAAACCCGAAGACTTTGACAGCGTCATCAACGTGAACCTACGCGGCGCGTTCCTCTGCACTCGTTACGTCATGACCCACCTGATTCGCCAGCGGTCGGGCCGCATCATCAACATGTCCTCGGTGGTGGGGCTCTCTGGCAACCCCGGCCAAGCTAACTACGCTGCCGCCAAAGCGGGGTTGGTGGGACTGACCAAGTCCGTCGCCAGAGAAGTGGCCTCCCGGAACGTGACCGTCAACGCCCTAGCCCCGGGCTACATCACCACCTCCATGGTGGAGGAGATACCCGAGGACAAGCAGGCTCAGATTCTGGCGAAAATTCCCATGGGACGGTTCGGCACACCAGCCGACGTGGCCGAGGCCGTCATATTCCTTTGCAGCGACGGCGCCAGTTACATCACCGGTCAGGTACTCACCATTGACGGCGGGATGATCGCCTGACCCTCTGCCTCCCTGAGTCAGCCCCAATTCCTCTTCCCAGTTCCAGTTGCCCTGTATAATGTCGCCACGTCCATACCAAGTTAATTCCCAACGACTCCGGAGGCAACATGCGCACCACCACTAAGTTTCGCCAATTACTCAATCAACCCGGCATCATCCAAGCGCCGGGGGCCTACGATTGCCTCACGGCGAAGCTGATTCAGCAAGCCGGATTCCCGGCGGTATATATGACCGGTGCGGGTACTTCAGTAGCGCAGCTTGGCTATCCAGACCTGGGGCTGGCAACGATGACCGACATGATTGCCAATGCGGGTTCCATCGCAGACATTCTGGATGTGCCCTTGATTGCTGATGCCGACACCGGCTACGGCGGCATTCTAAACGTCCGGAGGACGATTAGGCAGTACGAGCGTGCTGGCGTAGCTGCGGTGCACATAGAAGATCAGGAGATGCCCAAGCGCTGTGGCCACCTGGATGACAAAAAAGTCGTTTCCACCCAGGATATGGTCCAGAAGATACGGGCTGCAGTGGACGCCCGCACCGACGACGACTTTACGATTATCGTCCGAACCGACTCCATCGCCGTGACCGGCTGGGAAGATGCCATGCACCGCTGCGAGCAGTACATGAAAGCCGGGGCCGACGCCCTATTCGTAGAGGCACTGCGCACTCCGAAAGAAGTGGAGCAGGTTGCAAAGAACCTGGACATTCCGCTGCTCTACAACTTTGTGGAGTCCGGCAAATCGCCTTTGCTATCGGCGGCGGAATTGGAGAAGTTCGGGTTTAAGATCGTCATCTACCCAGCCAGCGCGTTGCTGTCAGTGACCCACATTGTGGAGCAGGTTATGGCCCAACTGAAAGAAACCGGCACCACCGCCCATCTGATGGACAAAATGGTCACCCTTGAGGCGTGCTTCGAGGCTGTGGGATTATCCAGCATGTTGGCTGAAGACGCGCAGTTCGCCAGCCCTGTTTAGGTGTGACTCGACCTACCCCGGCGGCGTAATTTCTGACTAGTTCGGTGCGTTGGGAACTTTTACTGGTTGGTCTACGTCTTTAAGATTTAGATATGGCAGAGAACCGTTCCAACACCAGATCAGAAGGCGACACATTTTTCATCCCGGAGGTTACGGGCTTCATAATCGACAGTGCAACGGACGTTAAAGTCAGGGTGTCGGTCGGCAGTTCCGGCAAGGCGGTGATTGAAGACTTGATTGTGGATGGTATGCCATTTGACCCAACCCTTCCTGCAAAGACCATATCTCAAAAGCCACCACTGCCCATTCCAAACCAACCTGTGACTGAGCCTCCTGAGATAACAGAAACGCCCGAACCGGAATTTCCGCCGGTCAGCCCGATCAGAAAATAAGGGAACCATATGCCAAACGTAGTGCTGGTAATAGACATGGTTAAAGGGTTCTTGGAACCGGGCCACAATCTCTACTGCGGTGACGAGTCCAGGGACATCATCCCCAGAGTCCATGATCTGCTAACCCGTGAGCAGGCCGCTGGCTCCGAGATTCTATTCATATCTGACCACCACGACCCGGACGACCTGGAATTTGAAATGTTTCCAGTCCACTGCGTGAAGGGTACTGAAGAGCCAAACGTAATACCGGAGCTCGCCGAGTTTGTGACGGAGACCAACGTCATACCCAAGAACCGGTACAGCGGTTTCTTCAACACGCCGCTGGAGTCCCTGCTGGCTGCCAGCGCGCCCAGAAAAATAATCATCTGCGGCGTTTGCACCGACATCTGTGTCATGCACACCGCCTCCGACGCCCGCAACCGGGACTACGCAGTGGAAGTGCCGTCAGACTGTGTGGCCAGCTTCAAACAGGACGCTCATGAATGGGCACTCTCTCATTTGAAGAACATACTGGGCGCAACTGTCCTGTAAGAAAGCCTACATGATTGCTTCGGCAATGATCGCCTCAGTAATCTCATCGTCGGTCATCCTCAACACATCGCGCAGCACCTGTTCATTGTGCTGGCCCAATACTGGCGAAGCGAAGCGCGGGCCGCTGTCATACCCTTTGATGCGGAACTGGTGGCCAGCGTAGGGAACCGTCCCCATCTCCTGATGCTCCAGGTGCCTGAAGTAGCTCCGGTGGGAAAGCTGCGGGTCAGTCTCCAAGTCGCTGCTCCGCTGCACCACCCCGGCTGGTACCCCGTGCGACAACAGCAATTGCATCAATGCCTTGGCGTCTTGGTCCTTGGTCCACTCGCTGATGTGCTGGTCGATGGCGTCATGGTTCTCCAGCCGAGCTTCCATGGAATCCAACTTGCCATCTAGCGCCCAGTCCGGGCCGCCCATTGCCGACTTGAGACCTTCCCAGTGTTCTTCAGACTCGACTGCAATGGCGCACCAGCGGTCATCTCCAGCGCAGGGATAAGCACCTTGGGGGGCAAAAAACTCGGACCGGTTGCCGATTCTAGTGACGGTTTTGCCCGTCGTGCTGTAGTCCATTATCTGCGGCGACAGAAAATGGAGTGACATCTCAAGTTGCGATGCGTCAATGAACTGCCCTTGGCCGGTCCGACGGCGGTGGTCCAGCGCGGCCATGATCGAGGCCGACAAGATATGCGGGGCTACGGTATCCGTGTAGGCCACCCACGGGCCATCAGGCGGTAGATCGGACCAGCCGGTGGTTTCATAGAATCCCGCAATCGACCCGGCGTGGAACCCAAAACCAGAGAACGCAGCAGCAGAGCCGGTCTGACCCATCAGACAGGTACTCACCATGATGATTGACGGGTTCAGCTCCCGGGCGGTCTCGTAACCGATACCCAAGGAATCCACGGTGCCCGCAGTAAAGCTCTCAATGAAAACATCCGCCCACTCTATGAGTCGTTTGGCTATTTCCTTCCCAGCGGGGCTCTTGAGGTTGAGGGAGATTCCCAACTTGGATGTGTTGTATTCCCCGAAGAATTGGGAGCGATCAAACCCGGGTACATTGTCTTTGAACGGGCCAGCAGTCCGTAGTATGTCCAATGGGGTGGCGGCTTCAACCCGCACCACGGTGGCACCGTGGTCTCCCAGGTACTTGGCGGTGGTTGGCCCAACGACAACCCAGGAAAGATCGAGTACTTTCAGTCCTTCAAATGGCAATGGTGTTGTCATACGTTCCTTCACTAACCGGCGTCTACGCCAGAAGCCAGCGATATTTCTTCCTTGCTCATCCCCAACACGGACCCCAGTACGTCGTTGTTGTGCTCATCCAGGGTCGGCGTCCAACTTCTGACACTCATCGGGGTTTCCGTCATACGGACAACCAGACCCGGTACCTGGGCTTCTTGGCCGTTTGGCAGAGGCGCTGTCAGCCAGTAACCACGTTCTTCCAACTGCTTGAACCCAGCCAAATCCCTAACGCTATTCACCGGTGCCAGAGACACGCCTTCGGCTAATCCTCTTTCCAGTAGTTGGCTCTTGGTGTACCTGATAGCAAGTTTGGTGACGGCCTCCAGAACTTCGTCCAGTGGATAGGATATCGGTTGGCCTTGTAGCAAACGGAAATGGTAGGTTGGCCAATCTTCTCCGGAAATCCAGCTCTCTGGAACGAGTCCCTCTTCCACAAACCAGTGGACGATCACCGCCAATGTTGGGCCGGTGGGGGCGATTACCGCATATCCGTCGGCACATTGGAACACCAAGGGGATACTGGCTTGGCCAAGTTGGAGCAGGGCTCCGGCCCGTTGGTAGTCCGTCCCTTGAATGGCATGGGCGGAGGTCGCGGACAGCATGGTTGCGATCATCGCGGTCTGGGCGGAGACATCAACGAATTGTGCCTCCCCCGTCTGAATCATCAGGGCATGGGCCGTCAATGCCGCCGTTGCTGCTTCAGCGCCCGTATGCAACCAAACCTGGGGCACGGAGATCCGTAATGGAGCGCGTTCACGAACACCTTGAACGCTCATGGGACCGCCCATGGCCGCAATTGTCAGGTCGCTGGCGGCGTAGTCGGAATGAGGTCCGTCCCACCCGTAGGGAGAAATAGCAACGTGGATGATCTTGGGATTGATATTTTTGAGCTCATCAAATCCTAAACCGATACTATCTAGGGTTTTTGGCTGACCCGACTCAAATAAGAAGTCGGCCTCTTTTACCAAGGCTCTCAGGGCGTTTCGGCCAGCTTCGCTTTCCAAGTCCAGGGTAATTCCCTGCTTGTTGCGGTTGAAGGCAAAGAAATTCAGGCTGCGTTCAGACTCCAGCCCGCCTTCCATGAAGGGCGGTTCCCTGCGTCCGGCTGAGCCGCCGGGTGGCTCTATCTTGATGACATTGGCTCCCATGTCACCCAGGAGCATGCTGGCCAGGTCGCCCCGGCCTCCGGTCAAGTCCAACACGGTATAAGGGCTGAGCATTTCCCCCACCTCTTTCGGCTAGGGTCCAGCGAAGGATGGCCGATTATAGCACGCAAAAGGACCCCCGTAGGAGTTCTTCATAGCTGTTTAGGAGAACACCGTTATTCTTGCTATTGCTCGAAAACCCCAGGTATCATGAGCCTAACAATTTGCTTAAAATTTGGATGTAACACGGCTGGGTTTGCGCCCGGCTGAATGGCGAGGAAAGCGCAATGCTCTACCGCTCATATAAGTACTCCCAATGGGACGGCACCCAGCGGATATTTGAACTCGATGCTGATCAGTTGATGGACCTTCTTTCTGAAGACATCCTCAAGGACGGCGACGTGATGCAGGCGCTCCGTGATTTGCTACGCAAAGGGATGCAAGACCGCGACGGCCAGCAGATGCCGGGCCTGCGGGAATTGATGGAGCAGATCAAGAATCAACGCCGCCAACAACTACAACAGCACAATATGGACTCCGTGGTTGATGACCTTAAAGAACGTTTGGATGAGATAGTTCAAACAGAGCGTGACGGTATCAAACGCCGTTTGGACGAGGCGACAGAGCAGGTTGAGGCAAACGAAGGCGAGGATAAAGAACAACAAGAAGGGCTGCTCGATCTCTTAAAGAAGCGCGCCGAACACAACCAAGAGAAATTGGATGCCCTCCCGGAAGGACTTGCCGGTCAGATTAAAGACCTGATGGAATATGACTTTATGGACCCCGACGCCCAGCAGAAGTTCCAAGAACTGCTGGATACCCTGAAAAATCAGATGTCCCAGAACATGGGCCAGCAGATGATGGATCAGGTCAAAAGCATGTCGGAAGAAGACCAGGCTGCCACCCGCGACATGATGCGCGCCCTGAACGAGATGATCCGCGACAAGATGGCTGGCCAAGAACCCGACTTTGACGGCTTCATGCAGCAGTTCGGCCAGATGTTTGGCGACAACCCGCCCCAGAGTTTTGAAGAACTGATGGAGCAGTTGCAGCAACAGTTGGCCCAGATGCAGTCCATGCTGGATAGCATGTCTCCTGAAGCCCGCCGCGAGATGGAAGATGCGCTGGCCCAGGCTTTAGACCCCGAGACTCAACGGGAGATGGCCGAGTTTGCATCCCTGATGGAACAGATGATGCCCATGGACGACCTGCGCCGTCAGTACCCATTCTTGGGTGATGACAGCTTGACCATGGAGCAGGCCATGAACATGATGCGCGACCTTCAGGAGTTGGACCAACTGGAACAGTCCCTCCAAGAGGCCATGCGCACCGGCAACATGGACGACATCGACCCTGAGAAACTCTCCGAGTTATTGGGCGATGATGCCCGCCAGATCTACGACGAACTAGATAAACTCAGAAAGATGCTGCAAGACTCTGGCTACGTCACTGGCAACGACAAGATGGACCTAACCGCCCGGGGCATCCGCCGCATCGGTCAAAAGGCGCTGAAAGAAGTCTTCGCGCACCTGAAGAAAGACCGCATGGGCAACCACCAGATGCACGCTCGCGGCGCCAATGGAGACCTTCTGGGAGATACCAAACCATACGAGTTCGGCGACCCATTCCAAGTCGATCTTCAGGCCACCGTCAAGAACGCAGTGCTGCGAGGCGGCCCCCAGGTACCCGTGCGACTGAAAGCAGAGGACTTTGAAGTCTTCCGAAACGAGCACATGACCCGGACGTCCACCGTGCTGCTCCTAGACCAAAGCCGTTCAATGGGTTTGTTCAATAACTGGCAGGCAGCCAAGAAAGTAACGCTGGCCCTGATGGCCTTGATGCGCAGCCAATATCCCAGAGACAGCCTCCATATCGTTGGGTTTTCTGACTACGCCCGCGAGATTAAAGAAGAGGACATGGCCAAGTGCACCTGGAACGCCTGGGTGTCTGGGACCAACCTGCATCATGCCCTGTTGCTGGCTCGGAAACTGCTATCCAAAGAGAAGGGCGGTACTCGGCAAATATTGGTCGTAACCGACGGCGAGCCCACCGCCCACTTAGAGGGCGACCAGGCTTTCTTTGCCTACCCGCCCAGCCCCCGCACAGAGTTGGAGACCTTGAAAGAGGTCCGTAAGTGTACCCAAGAAGACATTGTGATCAACACCTTCATGCTGGAGAATAACTACCAGCTGGTCAACTTTGTGGAACGCATGACCCGCATCAATAGTGGCCGGGCCTTCTACAGCAGCGCCGCCAATCTGGGCGAATACCTGCTGGTGGACTACGTCACCAATCGCCGGAAGCGGGTCTCCGCCTAGGGTAAACCCTCGTATAAAAACCGGTTCCTGAATTGGGAGTGAATTCCCTCCTGCGGAGGTGTTCTCTCTGTTAAGATAAACAGACAATAGAATAAACAAACGGGTCGTGCGGCCGGTCTGAATCAGACGTGGTCACACTTTTAAGACGGTCCAGAGAGGCTGGCAAAGTAGAGCGCCCCAAACTCCGCATAGTGCATCATTGCACCATTTGCGTGAGCGCTCGTACCCTTGCCAGTTGTTGGTAAGGGTTTTTTTATTGGCCAACTGGTCAAAAACCGATAGGTAAACAGATGCAAGAAAGACAAATTATGAATCAAGAGGATGTGCGCCGCGCCCTAACCAGGGTGGCCCACGAGATTCTTGAACACAACCGAGGCGCGGAAGACTTGGTGATCGTGGGTATCCACACCAGGGGAGTGCATCTGGCCCGCCGCATCGCCGCCAGCCTGGTGGAGTTTGAGGGCATTGAAGTGCCCGTGGCGACTCTGGACGTAAGCCTCTACCGGGACGACCTTGGAACTCGCAGCCAGACCCAAACCAAGCTCCAACCCACCGACATTCCATCTGGTATCCAGGGCAAGCGTGTGGTGCTGGTAGATGATGTGCTTTACACCGGACGCACCATCCGGGCTGCTATGGATGCTCTGGTCGACTTTGGCCGACCTCAGCAGATTCAACTGGCCATCCTGCTGGACCGGGGCCACCGAGAATTGCCCATCAGGGCTGATTACGTTGGGCAGAACCTGCCCACAGCCATCAGCGAGCGGGTGAAAGTCCGTTTGGTGGAAACCGATGGCACTGATGAAGTGGCCTTGATATTCGAAGACATATACAGCGAAGACTCAGAGTCGAAGCCAGAGTCAAATGAATAGCGTGATTATGCCCGGTCGACACGTCGTCGCAAATTTATATATGGAGAGAATTAGGAATTACTGATATGAGCCTCTCCCGAACGATAGACACACCAGATATTGAGGGTTCGTCGGCCTCTGAGCCGACACCCCGTAAACACGTATTAGACCTGGACGATTTCTCTCAAGAAGAAATCTCCGCCGTCTTGGACTCGGCCCGTAGCATGAAAGAAGTGCTGGGCAGGGACATCAAAAAAGTCCCGGCGCTGCGCGGAAAAGTAGTGGTAACACTGTTCTACGAAGCCAGTACCCGCACCAGGATTTCATTTGAAGAAGCCGGTAAAGTGCTGAGCGCCGACGTCATAAACATGTCGTCATCGGGAAGCAGCGCCGAGAAAGGTGAGTCGCTCCTCAACACCGGGCTGACCATTCAGGCCATGGGCGTGGACACCATCGTGATACGCCACCCCCACTCCGGTGCGCCCTATCTCCTGGCCCAGCAATTGGATAAAGTCAGCATCATCAACGCCGGTGACGGACTCCATGCCCACCCCACCCAGGCCCTGTTGGACCTGTATACCGTTCGGGACAAACTGGACAGTCTGGAAGGGCGCAAGATAGTGATCGTCGGCGATGTGCTCCACAGCCGTGTTGCCCGCTCAGACATCTGGGGCTTTGCCAAGATGGGAGCCAAAGTGGTCCTATCAGGCCCCAACACGCTGATGCCGCCCGACCTGATACGCAGCAACAACAGCATCGCCCGCTCCGCGTTTGCGTCCCTGGTAGAAGTCGATACCAACTTGGATCGGGCCATAGAAGGAGCGGACGTGGTCATGGCCCTGAGACTACAACAAGAAAGACAGCACGCCGGGTTCTTGCCCAGCTTGCGGGAATACATCCGGCGCTGGCAGGTTACCGATGAACGGATGGCCAGAGCCAATCCAGGCGCCATGGTGATGCACCCTGGGCCCATGAACGAGGGCATAGAAATCAGCAACAGCATCGCCCACGGTGGCTCTTCAGTCATTGAAGAACAAGTGACCAACGGCGTAGCAATACGTATGGCCCTGCTTTACAAAGTAACCATCGGGCCAGCCCAGCAGCTTTAGAACCAGATCAAAACCGGCAATAAAAAGACGGGCAAGAACAAGATTAAAACGCGGGAGACGTGTTTGGAAACGGAAAGCATAGTGATTCGCCACGCCAGGATAATCGACCCCAGCCGTCAACTGGACCGGGTGGGCGATATTTTACTTGGCAACGGAGAGATCGTAGCCGCTGGTCGGCTGGGACTGGACCGCATACCGGAGGGCGCGCGTGTCATCGACGGCACCGGTTTGGTTGCTGCACCCGGCTTCATTGACCTGCACTGCCACCTGCGAGAACCCGGCTTTGAATACAAAGAGACCATCGCCGCCGGCGCTAAGGCGGCCGCCAAGGGCGGGTTCACCACCCTGTGTGCCATGCCAAACACTGATCCTCCTATAGATAACGCTGCGATGGTTGAGTTCATCCAACAGAAAGCACGAAAGGAATCCGCGGTGCGCATCCTTCCCATCGGCTGCGTAACCAAGGGGCGAAAGGGCCACGAACTTTCAGAGATGGAAGAACTGGCCACCGCCGGAGTTGCTGCGTTTAGCGATGACGGCGACCCGGTTTACGATGCCAACCTGATGAAACTGGCGCTGACCTATAGCTCTGACCTTGGCCTGGTCATCAGCAACCATTGCCAGGAGAGATCGCTTTCCTGCAACGGTGTGATGGCTGAAGGACCCGTGGCTACCCACCTGGGATTGGACGGCATACCAGCCGCAGCGGAAGAGGCAATGATCGCCCGAGACATCGCCTTGGCCGAAGCCACCGGCGGTCGCCTCCACGTGGCTCATCTCAGCACCGTCGGCAGTGTGCCATTGGTGCGTGAGGCCAAAGACCGAGGTCTGTTGGTGACGGCGGAAGTTTGCCCCCATCACCTCACAGTTACCGACCAGTGGGTGCTGGGCGCCAAAGGCGCAGCCTCCGTTGCTGCCGGTGGTCTGGCCTATGACACCAGCACCAAGGTCTATCCGCCGCTGCGTGCTCAGAGTGACGTTGAAGCGTTGATTGTTGGCCTGGCTGATGGAGTGATCGACTGTATCGCCACCGACCACGCTCCCCATGACCTGACCAGCAAACAGGTCACCTACCAGGAGGCAGCATTTGGCATCAGTGTCTTGGAAACGGCCCTGGGTTCCATACTGCAATTGGTCCATTCCAGCAAATTGAGTATGGCTGCCATGATTGACCGGCTGACCGTTGGCCCGGCTAATGTACTTGGCGAAGAATATGCAGACCTGGCATCACTCCAACCGGGCACTCCAGCAGACATTGTGATCTTTGACCCGGACCAAGAGTGGACGGTGGACACATCGGAGTTTGAATCCAAGGGCAAGAACACGCCACTTGAGGGGACAACTCTAAAGGGACGCGTGGTGGCTACCATCGTTGCCGGAAACCTGGTCTATGAAGGGCCAGGTCTGAAGATTCAGGAAGCCCGTGGCCGGACTTAGTCATCCACACTTAATTCGCCGCGGGTCGATGACAAACTAAACAGCAAATAAAAATCTAAAAATGGACGGGGGCGCTACATTGCACGAGCCAGCCTATCTGGTCTTGGAAGACGGCTCAGTACACCAGGGTATTGGTTTTGGCGCTGAGGTCGAAGGCCTCGGCGAAGTTGTGTTCAACACGAGCATGACCGGTTATCAAGAAGTTTTGACTGATCCGTCTTATGCCGGACAATTGGTGACACTCACCTATCCACTAGTCGGCAACTACGGTATCAACCCACAGGACTTTGAATCGTCCCGGATACAGGTCGGTGGGCTCATCGTCCGCGAGAATTGTGACCAACCCAGCCACGGGCGCAGCACTCAGAGTCTGCACGAGTTCCTGGCCTCCGAAGGGATACCTGGCATCTCGGAGATCGACACAAGGTCGGTTACAAAACGGCTTCGATCCCAGGGTGTGATGCTGGGGGTAATCACCAACGGAGACCCAGACGTGGCTCTAAAACGGCTGCAGGACTCCCCGTCCTACGACGAGAAAGATTACGTGGCGACCGTCACCACCGGAGAGGAATACGACTGGAATCCCACGGACGAAGAACTGCCTGAGATCAAACACCACATAGTGGTCACTGACTGTGGTCTCAAGTACAACATCCTGCGGCAACTGCGTCGGCGCGGCTGCCGAGTGACCATCATGCCGGCGGCCACCCCAGCCGAGGTACTGCTGGCCATGAACCCCTCCGGGATTCTTTTCTCCCCCGGACCCGGAGACCCCAAGCAATTGGACTATGTGGTGGATAACACCCGGCAGATACTGGGCCGTGTGCCGGTGATGGGAATATGTCTGGGACACCAGATAATCGCCCGGGCCCTTGGCGCTGATACTTTCAAGCTAAAGTTTGGTCACCGCGGCGGAAATCACCCAGTGAAAGACCTGGCTGATGGGCGCGTTTACATAACTTCGCAGAACCATGGTTATGCTGTGAGCCCCGACAAATTGCCCTCAGGCTTGGAAGTCTCACATATCAACTTAAATGACCAAACTGTGGAAGGATTTCGCCATAAAGACCTCCCGCTTTTTACAATACAATATCACTCTGAGGCTTCACCTGGGCCCAGGGACAATGAATATATCTTTGATCAGTTCATAAAAATGGTTGAAGGTTTCAAGGGTTAATCCCTTGAAACCTGTCTGCTGAACACCGGGTCGCAGAGAAGCCAAAGCGCAATATCGGGGTGCGACGACGGAAACCAAACCGCGCCCGATTTACTAAGGAGGATGCAACTGACCCAACGGCAATCTATTATTAGGGCAATACCAAAAAGCCCAAACTACTAATTCCGACCCCAACAGGCGTGATATTTTTGGAGGATTATTCTATGTCTTCATTCGCCATGTTTTTGCTGGAGGGGGGTGTGGATGTGGCGGTGGCGGTGGATTTTGAGAAGATAGCCCCTTTTCTAGAAGAGGAAATTTCTCAATATACCTGTGGTGAGTACATTTATAAGATTAGAGCGGGCAAAGGGACTTTGGGCAAGCACTGGGACCTTGTTATAAACGCCGTGGACCCAAACATGGAAGGCCAGCCCCTTTTTCCCCTAGGACGAATCGAGGTCGAACCCGACGGCCCCGGGGTGGTGAACCTTAAGGTTCCGCCCCGCATGGAGCAGACGGTTCATGGAGAGGATGCTGCAGACTGGGATGGCAAACTCTTCGGCTCATTTGTCTCGCAACTATTAAATTCATTGCACACAAGGCAGTTGATAGAGCTACCCTGTTTGCTGCCAACGATCTAAGTCGTTGGGAATATCGCGGACAACTAATCCAAGTTGAACGCAGCGTAATTTGCAACAATACCCGGCCGCACCAATTGGCTGTATAGCCAAAAGGCGTGGCCGGGTATAACATCGAAAGGCGTATATTTTTGAGCCCAGTTAGGGCCGTGGCCGCACAGCACTGCGGGAAGGATGGCTATCATTCCGGACAAGCCAAAAAAGGTGCTCGTAATCGGTTCCGGTCCTATTGTTATCGGCCAAGCAGCAGAGTTTGATTACGCAGGCACTCAGGCTTGCAAGTCCCTCCGAGAAGAGGGCGTGACCACCATCCTGGTCAACTCCAATCCGGCCACGATAATGACCGACCAGGGCGTTGCGGACCGCGTCTACATTGAGCCGCTCACCGTTGAGGTCCTGGAGAGGATCATCGAACGGGAGAAGCCCGACGGTATCCTGCCCACACTGGGCGGTCAAACCGGATTGAACCTTGCTGTGGCACTGGCAGATGCCGGCGTCCTAGAACGCCACAATGTGGGTTTGCTGGGCACACCCTTAGAGACCATTCGGCGCTCCGAGGACCGAGACTACTTCCGCACTTTTCTCCATGAGATCGGCGAGCCAGAACCTGAAAACCTCAGCGTAAACACCATGGAAGAAGCCTTGGCTGCGGCTGAAACTATGGGTCTTCCTCTGGTGGTCCGTCCTGCCTATACCCTGGGCGGCAGCGGCGGCGGCATAGCCAATACCCAGGAAGAATTTGAGACCTTCGCCCGTACCGGTCTAGCGGCCAGCCCCATCTCCCAGGTCCTGCTGGAACGCTCCCTGGTCGGCTGGAAAGAGATCGAATATGAGGTGATGCGCGACGGTGCCGACAATTGCATCACCATCTGCAACATGGAAAACCTGGATCCAATGGGCGTCCACACCGGCGACAGCATAGTGGTGGCCCCCAGCCAGACCCTGAGCGACCATGAATACCAGATGCTACGCACCGCTAGCCTCAAGATCATTCGAGGTCTAGGAATTGAGGGCGGCTGCAACGTTCAGTTTGCCTTGCAACCCCATCCAAGAATCTCCAAGGCCCTGGGACAGGAATGGTTCCCTGAGTCGCCTTATTACGTAATTGAGGTCAACCCCAGAGTTAGCCGTAGCTCCGCGCTGGCCAGCAAAGCCACCGGCTACCCCATTGCCCGAGTTGCTGCCAAGATCGCGGTGGGCAAGAAGCTGGACGAAATAGAAAACGCGGTGACGAAACAGACCACCGCCGCATTTGAACCGGCCCTAGACTATTGCGTACTCAAGATTCCGCGGTGGCCCTTTGACAAGTTCCCCCACGGAGACCGCCGTACCACCACCCAGATGAAGGCCACCGGCGAGGTCATGGTCATTGAGCGATCGTTTGAGGCGGCGTTGCAAAAGGGTGCCCGCGCTTTGGAATTGAGCGGTCACAATTTGCTCTGGGAGAAACCAGAATGGCGCTCCGAAGGGAATTTGTCCCTGGACCGCCTTCCACTGGGCCCCAATGACGAACGGATGTGGGGATTGATGTCGGCCCTTAGGCAAGGTGCAACGGTCGATGACCTGGTCAATCACACCTACATAGAACCCTGGTTCTTGAATGCCTTTGAACGCATCGTAAAGATGGAGCGACGGCTGCTGGGTGAAGAACTCACTCCCACTCTACTCAAGGCCGCAAAACGTATGGGTTTCTCTGACAATCAAGTTGGCACGCTGTCAGACATGCTGCCGGAACAGGTGCGGGATCTCCGCCATGAGTGGGGGCTAAGACCGGTTTACAAGACGGTGGACACCTGTGCAGCCGAGTTTGAGGCCGTCACGCCCTATTACTACAGCACCTACGACCAAGAGAACGAAGCTCTTCCTCTGGAAGGGAAGAAGGCTCTGGTGATTGGCAGTGGCCCCATCCGCATTGGCCAGGGTATCGAATTTGATTACTGCAGCGTGCATGCTGCCACGGCCCTATCCGAGGCTGGGGTTCGCAGTATCATGATCAACTCCAACCCAGAAACAGTCTCTACAGACTTTGATGCCAGCGATCGGTTGTATTTTGAGCCGCTGGACGAAGAATCGGTTCTGGACATTCTGGAGAACGAAGAGGTGGACAACGAATTTCCACCTTCAGTCGTACAGTTTGGCGGTCAGACCGCGATTGACCTTTCCCAGTCTTTGGCTAGGGCCGGAATGCCCATCCTAGGTTCCAGCGCCGAAGCTATCGACATTGCTGCTGACCGAGAAAAGTTTGAAGATTTCCTGTCACGGCTGGGTATCCCCCAACCGCCCGGTGCCGCCGTAACTTCAGTTGAAGAGGCATTGAAGGTGGCCCAGAACATTGGCTACCCATCGGTGGTCCGCCCAAGCTACGTCATCGGTGGCCGTTCCATGGAGATCGTCCAAAACGCTACTGAGTTGATTCAGTACCTCACAGCCGCGGTTGAACTGGCCCCAGACAAACCGGTGCTCATTGACCGGTATCTGGAAGGCAAAGAATGTGAGGTTGACGCCATCTGTGACGGCGTTGAGGTGTTGATACCTGGAATCATGGAACACGTTGAGCGTGCCGGGGTGCACAGCGGCGATTCCATGGCCATCTACCCCAGCTTGAATCTCAGCGCCCGAGAGATTGAGACCATAGTCGACTACACAACGCGCATCGGCTTGGCCCTCGGAGTGCGGGGCCTGATGAACGTACAATTCGTCATCCACGGCGGCGCAGCCTACCGAAGTCCAAACACGCCTCAAGATAACAGTGAGCCGACCACGGTTTACATAATCGAAGTAAACCCCAGAGGAAGCCGGACCATCCCGTTCATATCCAAACTGACCGGTGTTCCGGTGGCAAAATTGGCCACCAGGGTGATGCTGGGAGAGGCGCTGAAAGACCAAGGGTATTCCGGCGGGCTGTGGCCGGAACAGGACTTGGTTGGAGTCAAAGCCCCTGTGTTTTCGATGGCCAAACTAGTGGGCGTTGACTGGCATCTGGGGCCAGAGATGAAATCCACCGGCGAAGTAATGGGGGTCGATCGAGACTTTCAGAAGGCGCTGACCAAGGCGCTATTGGCGGCAAACCTGAACCTGAAACCCGGCACCGGTGTACTGCTCAGCATCGCGGACCAGCACAAAGCAGAAGCGGTGTCTCTGGTGCGTAACTTGGCCGATGCCGGTTGCCTGCTCTACGCCACAGAAGGCACGGCAGCGATGATATCTGCCATGGGTCTGCCAGTGAATATGACCACCAAGAAACTCAGCGAAGGCCACCCCAACGTGGTTGATGTGATTGAAGACGGCAGCGTGAGCGCAGTTGTCAACACCATCTCTGGTTCGCCTGAGGTCATGCGGGACGGGTTCTACATCCGCCGTGCGGCCGTGGAAAAGCACATACCGTGCTTCACCTCAATGGACACTGCCAGAGCTGCCGCAGAGAGCCTACCGTCGGAACCGGCGTCCTACGACATAGCGACCATCGGTGAGTACCTAGAAGCTCGCTAAATGGGCGCCAGTCGCCGCTACCAGTCCATCTCTCGGCCCAGGCCCTGGGCTTTGGCACAGTCATAGGCTAGTTTGGCAGCGGCTACGTCAGCCACTCCAGTGCCCATGATCTTGGCGTAGACTATCTGGCCTTCATTGTCACGGCCGCTCACAGCGCCGGAGACAACGTGCCTCAGCTCGTGTACCTTGCTCCACTGAATTAGCCCCTTGTCCACGGCGTTGCAGATGTCACCTGCCTCGATGGCCGCTTGCTCAGTGGAGTCCACGATTATATTGTCGGCCCGGGCAATGGTGGCCTCATCAACTTCTCGGGCGCGCCAGGTGGTTGGTCCGGCGCCAATGACCGTGCTGCCGTCTTTCAGCCAACCTCCCTCCACTACGGGGTCCATAGTTGCAGCAACGCAGAGAACAATGTCGCAATCGCGCACGGCCTCCTCGTTGGTGGCTGCCGCAGAGACGTCGATGCCCATGGTCTCGGTCATTTTGCTGGCAAATGCTTCCCGTCGGTCCAGGGTGCGGCTGAAGGCTTTGATGCTCTTGATGTTCCGCACCTTGGATACCGCTTCCAATTGGGTGGGTGCCTGCCCGCCGGTGCCAATGATACCTACGGTCACATCCCCGGCGTTAGCCAGGTGTTTTACGGTGACGCCAGTGGACGCGCCGGTGCGCAGCTGGCCCAGCCGGTTGGCTTGAGTGTAGAGGAGCAACTCTCCCGTGTTGGCGTCATAGAGGCTAACCTGGAAGGAGTATGAGCCTTTGACCACTGTGTAGGTCTTGACCCCCAGCAGGCCCATATGGAACAGACCACCGCCCATAACGGATAGCATTCCGCTGTCGGCGATTATCTTGCGGCGGGTCATGTTATGGGCCTGTCCGTCGCCGTAGTGCTGCTGCATGGATTCTATGGCTTCAAGCATGCCGTCCATGGTCACGCACTGGGCCACGTCTTCATCTTTAAGAAAAAGGGTCATTAAAAGGTTCCTCCGGTGTCAGCCTGAGCGTAGATACGCCATTGGCCGGATATTGGAGGGTAGTATACGACTGGACGGAGGACGTGGCTACATAGGGGCGGGGTGAATTTGGGCTTAATCAGCTACGGGGAATGCTTGAACGCCATGCGTAAAAGCCTAGCTTCACTATAGGGAAGAGGCGAAACGCCATGCTCCGGAAACTATACGATTCAGGCGAGAATTACCGGTAGAATTGCCGGTTCTTCTGAATGTAGTGACGCCACTCAGAGGGGATATTGAACTCGTCGAAAATCGCGCTGACCGGGCAGGCCGACACACAATACGAGCAGTCGATACAGGTGGCTGGATCGATGAAATACTGCTCTACAGCGTCGGTTGTGGAAATACAATCAACCGGGCAGACTTCCACACAGGAAGCATCTTTAACCCCGGTACATGGTTCTGTTATTACGTAGGGCATTCCAATCTCTTGGCTTTAAAATTCTAGGATTTATTTTCGTCATCTGACACGATGATATCTCAAAATAGACCCATGAACACATACATTTTCAAATCGGCAACTTATTTTGTCAAGGGATAGTATATGATATATTATATTTGTTGACTCGTGGTGCTGCATAGGGGGATGAATTGGAACTCAGGGAACTTATCAGCTTTTACCATGTTGCCAGGGTGCGTAGCGTTTCCAAAGCAGCTCGCACATTAGAGCTTGGGCAACCAACGGTGACCACGCATTTGCGTAAACTGGAAGATGAGTTCGGGATCACCCTCTTTGACCGTATCAAGCGCCCCATACAACTGACATCAGAGGGAGTTACACTCCTTGAATTGGTAACCCCTGTTGTAACTTCAGTGGACGCGCTTAAGACTCAGATGGACTACTCCGAACGGCGCGGTTCCTTTGTGGTCGGAGCTTACCCAGACTTGGTAACCCACCACCTTCCGACTGGGATTCAAAAGTTCCGTAAAGATTACCCAGATGTCCGTATCCGGTTATTGGCCCGGTCTTACAGCCCGTTGATCGCCCTCGTCCGCTCCGGCGAAATAGACCTGGCCTTTTGTTCCACACCACCGGCAGACGACGCGTCTTTAGAGTTTAAAGAACTGTTCGGTTACAACACGGTGCTGCTGACCCCTCCCGGCCACGAACTACTTCACGGTCAGCCGGTCAAACTTGAAGACATTGCGTCATTCCCCCTGATTTTGACCGCACCGGATAGCCAGTTGCGCCAGCGAGTGGAACAGGCTTTCAAGAACCATGGTCTCACGCCAGACGTTGTATTAGCTCTGGACGACACCGAGTCCATGAAGCGTTACGTTGAGATTGGTATGGGAATCGCAGTCGGCAGTGACTTTACCCTGCACTCAGAAGACCACAACCGGTTTGGCGTTGTCCGTTTGGATCACCTGTTCCCCGGGTCGGTTATCGGAGTTTGCACCCTGAAGGGCAAGTTTGTCGGTCAGGCGGTCAGAAACTTTATTGATATGATGTCTGACCAGATCAAAGGCTTCCATGCGGACCTTTGGTCTTGGGAAGAAGAGCACCCAGGCGAAGTTGCGCCAGCCAAAAACGAGTAATCAGCCGACCGGAGCATTCGTAGACGGCGGCAAGACTTGTTTGAGACGCCGCGCCAATTGTGACCGGGCCAGCAGAAGGTAACGGCCGCATTCCTGGCAGCTCATTCCAATGTCGGCGCCCAGTCTGGTGACGGTCCAGAGCGACCCGCCACAGGGGTGGGCTTTTTTCATCTGGAGCACGTCGCCGATCTTTAGCTCTAGGGACATCCCTTTCCGTCGGCTTCAAGCACCTTGTTGATGCTCTCGCGCAATTTGTTGGCCTCCATGGCTGCGGCCTCCGCAAAATCATCCCCTGTCGATGCGTAGATAATCCCCCGAGACGAGTTAATCAATGCTGAGCGGCCCCGGCTGTCAGTGCCCTGCCGAACCGCTGCTTCCAAGTCGCCACCCTGCGCTCCAACTCCAGGAATCAACAGTGGCATCGTCGGGCAAGCGGCCCTGATCTCAGCCAGTTGCTCCGGCACCGTTGCCCCGGCAACCAACCCTAGGTTTCCCTTGGTGTTCCACCGCTGGCACGACAGCGCCACGTTACGGTAGAGCGGCATTACTCCATCATCAGTGGTGATCTGTACGTCTTGAAAATCGGCGGAGCCAGGGTTGGAACCTCGGCACCAGACAAACACCCCTTTGGACTCATCTTCCAAGAATGGCAGTACGGTATCCTCGCCGCCCCAGGCGTTGATGGTCAGGGCGTCGAATCCCCAAACCTGGAACATGGCCTTTGCGTAAGCCTGGGCTGAAGGGCCAATATCGCCGCGTTTGGCGTCGCCTAAGATGATCGCAGACGGTGCGACGTTGCGGATGTGGCTGATGGTCTTTTCCAGGTCACGCAGGCCAGGAAGACCCATGGCCTCATAAAAAGCCAGGTTCGGCTTGAAGGCGCAGACGAGTTGGGCGGTGGCATCCACAATCGCGCGGTTGAACTCAAAAACGTCAGATACCGGCATCCGGGCAGGGTCCGGGTCTAGGCCCACACAGACCAAACTCTTAGTTGCCGCTGCTGCCTGGTCCAACCTATCGGTAAAGCCGCTCATCGTTCTCCCTTGTTGCTGTGTTTGCAAGTGCAAAAAGTATACACGAACCCACACTGTGCCAAGCCACATTTGGGACATCTGATAAGTTGTCGTATTGCCTGGAATCAAATTGGATTGTTACCATAACGTAGCTTGGTTTAGGAGGCCGAATTTGGACTTGGGCGACGACTTGGTTGAGGGAATATTTCTGGAACGGGTCAATCGATTTTTGGCGATGGTTGAGGTAGACGGCAAGAAAGTCGGAGTACACGTTGCCAACTCGGGCCGCATGAAAGAGTTGTTTGTCCCTGGCTGGCGGGTGCTGGTACGTCCTGTTGCCGGCGAGCACCGCAAAACCAAGTTTGACCTGGTGCTGGTGGACATGGGCACCGCCCTGGCTTGCGCCGACTCCAGGGCGCCCAACGCACTGGTGGCCGAGGGTGTGGAAACCGGGCATCTGAGGCAGTTTGCCGATTACCCAGACGTACGCCGCGAGCTGACCTTTGGGGACAGCCGTTTAGACTTGATGCTGGAGGGACCAAAGGGCCGTTGTTACATAGAAGCTAAATCGGTCACGCTGGTGAAAAACTCCGTTGGCCTCTTTCCAGATGCTCCGACCGTCCGGGGGGCCAAGCATCTGCGGACGCTGGAGACCGTGATTGAAGCTGGTCACCGGGCGGCCGTGATCTTTGTGGTCCAAAGACCAGACGCCAGCGCATTCGCCACCAGTGACCCGTCAGATCCAGTCTTGGCCGCTGCCCTGATATCTGCGGTGGCGGCCGGCGTGGAAGCCTACGCCTACAACTGCGTGGTGACTGAACGGGAGATACGTCTGGATCAGTCACTTCCTATCCGCCCCTACGTTGAAGCTGTGGGCAATGCCTAAAGTGACGCCGATGGGCACCCGGTTGATGGATGTCTACCAACGTTTCTACGAAGCCTATGGCCCGCAGCATTGGTGGCCGGGAGACGGGCCATTTGAGGTCATCGTCGGAGCGATCTTGACCCAATCGGCTGCCTGGACCAACGTGATGATGGCCCTGACTAAGATGCGCGATGCCTATTGCTGGTCGTTTGAAGCCGTGCATCAGATGCCAGAACCAGAACTGGCGGAACTGGTGCGTTCGTCCGGCTACTTCAACGCCAAAGCCAGAAAACTCAAAGCCTTTGCCAGCCACGTGATGGTCAACTATCACGGAGACCTGGACCGACTGTTTAACCAGCAGACCACTCCACTGCGGAAAGAACTGCTCTCCATTCACGGCATCGGCGAAGAGACCGCCGATGACATTATGGTCTACGCCGCCTCTAAGCCTTCATTCGTGATTGACACCTACACCCGCCGAATAATGGACCGGCTGGAAATGACCCCGGATGTGCCTCATCCCAAGTACCTCGATTACCAGGCCATGTTCCACGAGCACATCAAAACCGACGTGCCGTTATACAACGAGTTCCACGCCCTTTGGGACCACCACGCCAAGATGGCCTGCGCTAAAACCAGTCCCACCTGTAACGATTGCTGCCTGCTGGACATCTGCCCCACCGGTAAACAGCTCACTGCTGGTAGTTAATCGGACCTTGGGTTATTTTGCAGTCAACTTTGGGGCCTTTCGTGATTCTCAGTTGCGCGGTTTCATATGATTCGGCAGCGAGCGATCCAATGGGTTTCGTATTTGGCTAGGTTCTGAGGAGCCAGGTTTTCTTGAAACACGCCAAAAACTGTCAATGGACTGGGTCTGGCTACCGGAAGACCACATCCAGAGATGACCAATGACTGCCGCCACGGCGCTCGCTGAAACGCCAGCGGCTCTCTACAATTTGTCCCCTTTCCAAACCGCAACCATCCCCGCAGCAAAACCAACCGGCCCGAATATTCCAGGTGCCAAAAACAAAGACGAGGCTAGCGCGTGTCCACATTCGGCCAGGTTTAGAGTTCAGTGATCTTTGACGTGCCTTTTCTAAGTGGTCTCGGTAGTTGTCGGGATGAATTGGAGGTCGCATCCGCAAAGTATATAACTCAGAGACGCTTGGCATCAGGTAAAACTTAGTTATCAAACAAAGGGTGGTCTAGGTGTAACAGCTAAATTGACGCTTGCCACGCTCGTGGTTATGATGCGGCTATTATCCCAACCCCCCAGCTATGGAGGCACCATGCAAGTTGTTCGCATCTATACCGGAGACGACGGCGAGTCCCATTTTGAAGACATAGACCTGCCTTACGAGCAGTTGGAAAACTCTGAGCGGACGGCCGTTGAGAACGCTGAGAACATTCACTTTCGCCGCTATCAGCCCGGTGGCTTCCTCGATTGGCACCCGGCTCCGCGTCGCCAGTATGTGATTACGCTGGAAGGACAAGTAGAGGTTGGCTTGGGCGACGGCACCAAACGGGTCTTCGGAGTTGGCGACGTGCTGCTGGCAGACGATTTGACTGGCCGTGGGCATACCACCGCAGTCTACGGCGACAAAGTCCGTATTTCAGTCGCCATTCCCGTAATCGATTAATAGCTGGCTTCAAGCCTTATAACAGAACATATCGGAGAAACAAATGCCCTTCGCCAAGATTGACGACACCCTTGAGATGTACTACGAGGACGATCAATTCACCGACCCGTGGCGCGGTGAGCCAGAGACCATCGTCCTGCACCACGGCAATTCCAAGAACACCAAACTTTGGTACGCCTGGGTGCCGCTGTTGGCTCGCCAGTACCGGGTGATTCGGATGGACGCCCGTGGGTTTGGCCAATCATCGGTCCCGCCGGAGGGATATGACTGGTCGCTCAGCAACTGGGGCACCGACCTGCTCAAGTTGTTGGATCAACTGAAGATAGACAAAGTGCATCTCATTGGCGAGACCGTTGGCGGCACCATCGCCCTGCAGTTTGCCTATGACCACCCGGAGCGGTTGCACACACTGACCACTTGCACCTCACCCTACAAGTTTGCCGGGGTGGAGATGTACCAGGGGTATTACAAACTGGTCAGTGAAGAGGGCGTGGCCGCCTGGGTGCAGAAAACTGCCGAGAGGCGGTTGGAGCCCGGGAAGTCGGATCCAGCGCATCACCAGTGGTACATCGACCAGATGTCGCAAACCTCCCAGAGAGTGGTGCTGGAGTCATTGGCTTACCTGGCAACCCAGGACCTGACCGACATCCTGCCCCAGATTAAGACACCAACCATGGTGCTGGTCTCGGAGCAAAACGCCAAGGACAACCCGGACCGCACAACAGTCTTTGCCGAGAAACTGGGCAATGGTCGGCTGGTGGCAATTCCCGGCACCAGCGGCTACGTACAACACTCTGCCCCGGAGGCCTGCGTGCTAGCCTGGCGGCAGTTCATAGGCGAGATCAGCGCCAAGTAACTCGCAGTTCTTGAAGACAAAAGTCCCCTCACCCATGCTTGGGTGAGGGGACTTTTTATTTTGCTTCCAGAATATGGCCTAGAGCAGAGACCGGGATTGGCCTCCGTCCACATTGAGGCAGGTGCCGGTGATCATGCTGGCATTCTCAGAAGCCAGGAAAGCCACAGTGTCGCCGATAGGCTCCGGCCAGCCGAACTTCCCGGCCGGTAGGTTCCGGTCGATGAAATCGGCCACCTGTTCCGGAGTGCTGTTCTGCTGGAACCGGTCCCAACTGCTGCCAGGAAAGTCGATCGATCCCGGGGCAATGCAGTTGACTAGCACGTTTTCCTTCATAAGGTTCAGCGCCAGGTGCTTGGAGAAGGCGATGAGGGCAGCTTTGCCGGTCATATAGTCTATTGAGCCGCCGTATTCCCGGCCATAGATGGACGAGATGCTAATGACCCGGCCCCATTTCTGCTCTCGCATGTGCGGTATCACCAGTGAGATGAGCTCAACGGCGCTCATAAAGTTGAATTCCATGCCCTCACGGAAGGTCTCAACCCCGGTTTCTTGAAAATCCGCCGTGCCCTTCCTGCCACCGGCGTTATTTACCAATATGTCCACTTCACCAAAGGCCTTGATCGTCTCGTCATGGAAATTCTTAAGGTCCGCTTGCTTCATCACGTCGGCCTGCACGGCCATGATCTCGTACCCCTTGGCCTTGAGCTCGGCCACGGTTGAATCCAGGTTCTCCTGACCACGGGCGCAGATCGCGACCTTGCAGCCCTCTCTGGCCAGAGAGTCGGCCGCCTGTTTCCCCAGTCCGTGACTGCCCCCGGTAATCATTGCCACTTTGCCTTGCAGCGACAGATCCATTTTCGCCTCCTGCCTTAGTAATTATTTTGCTGAAATTGATTGCTGAGATTATAGATGCAGTCGGGCCGGTTGCACCACATGTCAGAGCAGTGGCATTTGCGGAGCGCACGTCAGCTATAATTGTGCCCGGCTGACCAAGTGAATCTTGACCTGGAAATCATACGGGTAGGTGGGCTATGCAAGCATTAGAGGGAATCAAGGTACTGGATTTCTGCCGCAACGCACCCGGCATGTTCTGCACCACGGTGCTGGCAGACTTGGGCGCTGATGTCCTGATGATTGAGCGGCCCATGGACGAAACACGTTCTGCCTACGAGAAGCTGGTTGCCGGTATCGACGGCGAAGATGACGCCCGTCGTCACGCCTCTTTCAACGCGTTGCAACGCAATAAGCGCAGCATTGCCCTGAACCTGAAAGAACCCGAAGCCCAGATGATTTTTCAGCAACTGGCTGAGACTGCCGATGTGGTGGTTGAAGGGTTTAGGCCCGGAGTGATGGACCGCTTGGGCGCCGGTTATGAGAAGGTCCGATCCATCAACCCCAGGGCAATCTACTGCTCAGTCTCTGGTTATGGGCAGGACGGCCCCTACTCTCAGTTGGCCGGGCACGATATAAACTACATCTCGTTTGCCGGCGCTCTGGGCCTGATCGGTCCCCATGATGGCAAGCCTTCCATCCCGTTGAACTTGATCGCCGATTATGCTGGCGGCGGCCTCTGCGGGGCGGTTGGCATACTGGCCGCCCTGATGGCCAGGGAGAAGACCGGTGCTGGGCAGTACGTGGACATCGCCATGAGCGAAGGGGTGCTCTACATGCTCTCCGGCCTGATTTCTGATGTCTTGTCTCGAGGGATATCAGCCGAACGTGGCGGAAACCGCCTGAACGGTGGCGCTCCCTACTACAATGTATACGAGACCAAAGATGCCACGTACTTCTCTGTCGCAGCCATTGAGCCTTGGTTCTGGGAGAACCTCTGCCACGCCATAGACCGGGATGATCTGCTGCCCCATCAAGATGCCGCTGGAGAGAAGAAAACCGAGGTTGAGCAGGCCTTGGCCCAGGCCTTTTTGACCAAGACCCGGGACGAGTGGTTTGAGACATTGAAAGACGCAAACATCTCAGTTGGCAAGGTCTATTCATTGGAAGAAGCCCTTGATGACACCCACGCGCGGCAGAGAGGGATGGTGCTGGAGATTGAAGCGCCCAATATCCCTGAGGGTAAAGTACGTCAGGTGGCTACTTCCATCCATCTGTCTGAGACCCCTGGAGAGGTGAGACACCTGGGTTCAGTCACCGGTCAGCACACTTCCACCGTCCTGGAGTGGTTGGGATTCGACTCGGCTACGGTGGCTGATTTGATACGCCGTCAGGTTGTGCAATAACCTAGTGGAGCAGACCCAGGCCAAAGCAAAGTCAGGCTCAAGCCGTGCTATACTATGCCCGCACCGAAGAGGACTTGAATCGCACCTTATTGCGTCCGACAATTGGATGTTCCTCGAATAATGCAGGCTTATCACTATTAGAATTAAGTAAATTTTGGTTTACGGGGAACAGCAGTTGATTAAGAGATTTTCAGTCCTGTACGTTGGTCAGATTGACCTAGATAACGTGGGAGTCAATGGCACCCCACCCGATGACCGCCGTTATACCAACGAACAGCTAACCCAGACTTACAGCAATGCCATGGCCTTGGCCAAACAGATGGATGACTCCGGGTTTTACTGTCTGTGGACTGCGGAACACCATTTCCAACGGGAAGGCTACGAGTGCATTCCCAACCTCACTTTGCTGGGCACTCACCTGGCCGCCCATACCAAGAACCTCAAGTTTGGCGCGGCGTTCAATATCCTACCCATGTGGCACCCGCTTCGCTTAGCTGAAGACTTCTCCCTAGGAGACATTCTCACGGGCGGACGGCTGATATTTGGTATTGGCCGGGGCTATCAAGCCAGAGAGGTTGAAACCTTTGGATCGCCGCTCATCGACCAGGATGCCAACCGTGAGCTTTTTGAAGAACAGGTGGAGATCATTCTAAAGGCCTTCAACCAAGAGTCCTTCAGCCACCACGGCAAGCACTATGACATACCCCCAGACGTTCCTTACCGGGGCTATCAGCTAGAGGAAATTACCCTGGTTCCTCGGCCCATCAACCTGCCCGTTGAGATTTGGCAGCCCATGTCCAGCGGTCGCAGCATTGATTTCATCGCTAAGAAGGGCATCAAGGGCATGACCGCCCTCAGCGGAGAGAAGGTTGTGGAGCAGTTCTTCACCACCTATAAAGATTCCGCCGCAGAAGCGGGTCGATCGGTGACCTTGGGACAGGATATGTCCCTTGGCTTTGGCTTTTACCTAGCAGACACCCAAAAAGAAGCCATCGAAAAAGTCCGGCCCTACCATGACGAGCGCTACAAGTGGTTCTCACCCTTTGGCTTGGTCCGCTACGTAGACGAAGAAGGTCGGATGTGGGGCAGCCCCGGCGCGCCAGCCCGAACTCCCATAGTGGAAGACGGCGTGCAACAGAAGGCTTGGCTCTGCGGGTCGCCAGAGTATTTCATTGAGACACTCAAGGAAATGGAAGAGAAATACCCCGGACTGGAGGACGTATTCCTTCAGTGGCCAGAGGGTATGCCCTGGAGCGAAATGAGCGACCAATTGGAGATATTCTCCAAAGAGGTCATCCCCGCGTTCAACGGTCGCGGTTAATTCGGAAGAATAAGCCCAAGTAAATCCCTAAATAATAACCCGGGATGCGTCGCCTTAGATTTTGCGACTTGCCCAGGACAGGAGCGGCCATTGGCGGACCCAGAACACGTAACCCTGGTCAGATCCGGAGCCAGTGCCATATCTAGGTGGCGAGAGGCGACCTGGCGAAGGCCCAACACTGAGCTACCCCGTTTCAGCCTTGGCTACCGCCTTGAGGACCGGGGTGCCGGTGAAACATTCGCTCCGGATTACCTCTATGGCCGTCCGTCCCTTGATCTGTCTAGAGCTATGTTGAACGCGGCCAAGCTGATGGGGGCCGACCTCTCCCATGATGACCTGAGCCGGGCTGATCTGACTGGCTCCGACCTCCGCCAAGCGGACCTTTCCGGGGCCAACCTCCAAGGGGCGCACCTTTGGCGCTCCAACATGGCTCGGTCCAATTTCAATGAAGCCTTCATGGCCGGTTGCACCCTTGGTCGGACAAACCTTTCCAACAGCGTGATGAAGGGAGTGGACCTAAAGGGGTCTGATATCTCCTTCTCGAATCTGTCCTACACCGACTTGGAGCGGGCAGATCTCTCTGGAACTGATCTCAGCCAAACAGACCTTTCTTGGGCCAACCTAAGCGGGGCCAATTTGCGTAACGCTCGTTTAGTTGGCGCTAACCTGGACATGGCTGACCTCACGGGATCCGATCTGCAGGGCGCTATCTTCATCAACGCCAAGATGAGCAGCACCAGCGTCAGTCAGGCAACCTTCGGGCTGACAACCATCTCTAATTGCGACCTCACTGGTGTGATTGGCCTTGGCGACGCGCGTCATGTTGGGCCCAGCATGATCGGGTTGGATACCATCTCCCAGTCCAAAGGGCAGGTCAACGTCAAATTCCTTCAGGGTGCCGGAGTTCCGCCATTGTTGATCTCCGCCCAAGACGCACTTAGAGACTCTGGAATGACCTTTAAGCGGGCGCTGCTGCTCGGTTCGGGGAGTGACAGTGAGTTCGCCGATAAGCTCAGGGCAGGCTTGGCAGAAGCAAATGTGCCAAGTTGGATTATTTGCGTCGACGATGAAGCATCGCTGACCTCCGGGGCGACCAACTTGGACGATGCCGTTGTTTATGACCGGGTGATCCTTCTCTGCACGGCTGGGTCATTGGAGAACCCGCTCACCAGCCGTCAATTCGCTGGCTTGGCCAGCAGTCCAGGGCCAACACTAAAAGAATCGATTATTGCAGTGGCAACCGACGATCTCTTCTACAAACGTGAAGACCGTCTGTGTTCGGGGCTGCGCGAGGGCGCGGTGGTTGATTTTCGCGGTTCAGAGGATGAAGCCCGATTTGGGGAAGCCCTCGCGGATTTGATTAAGCAGTTTGAGGATTCGCCCTTTAACTTCTAGCAATCTATCTCAAAAGCCCAATGGCTAATTAGTCCGTTTTATTCTACCGGCGTCCCTTTTGCCAACATCAAGCAGGCCTCGCCCCACTGGACTGAGTTGCCCAGTTCCCACGCGTCTCCAGACACGGCCGGCTGCATTCTGAGCCCTTCGTTGCCTCCGTATATCAGCAACACAACTCCCTCGCCTGAATCCTCGGCCAGCGCCGACATGGCCACACACTCGCCTTCAGAACTCCAACCAGTTACTCGGCACCACAGGTCTTCCCCCATCGGGTTGGTAGCGAATACGCGCATGACTTCTATTGGGTCAGTTAACAGATCAAACATCCGGTGCAGGTCCAGAGGGCTGTTCTCGCCGCTGACCACTTCCACTTCAACCAGCATCTATCTTGGCTCCCATCAGCGTTTTTGAAATCTTCTCCATATTATCATCTGGACTGCCGCCAGCCCCGACAATACGCGACTATAACGTTCCCGCCGCATCTCAATTAGCAAGGAATAAAAATTGAAACGCTAGGGCCATAAAAACGGTACCAAAAGACCACCCACCGCCAAGCATCGTTTGAGATCGGCGTCCAAAAGGTGGCTAGGGCAGTGGAGCTTCGCGGGTTCGTGTAGGCTGCAGATAGCTGACAGCTAGGCCCTCGTATTGACACCCCTTTTGCCTCTCCGTATCATTCCTTAAAATGAGAACCCCTGCACTTAGGCACGGGTTTCCCAGAGAAACTTAATAATTGCTGAGGGGGTACAACGTGGCAATTGGAATAAAGTCTTACCGTCCCACTGTTTCCGGGTCGACCCACATGGTCACGGCCGGTCACTATCTGGCCACAGCATCCGGATACCGTATTCTGGAGCAGGGTGGTAACGCCACCGACGCCGGTGTCGCTGCGGGTATCACGCTCAACGTAGTGCTGCCCCAATGGACCAACTTTGGCGGCGTGGCCCCTATCATCATCCATGATGCCCAGAAGAACGAGACCATGGAGATTAGCGGTCTGGGTCGTTGGCCCAAGGCAGCCAACATTGACGACTACCTGGCCAAATATGGCGGCGACCTACCAGCAGGTATCCCCCGCACCGTGACCCCCGCGGGAGCCGACGCTTGGCTGACCGCCCTGAAACTCTACGGAACCATGACCTTTGAGCAGGTTGTCACCCCCGCCATGGAACTGGCGGAAGGCGGCTTCCCCGTTCCCGCCACCCTGGCTGCGTATTTTGCCAAGTCCGCTGGCGACGGGATTACCCACGAGTCCGATGAACAGACCATGTGGCCTTCCACCGCTGAGATCTTCTACCCCGGTGGCCGTCCCTTCAAAGAGGGTGAAATTCTGGTTCAGAAAGACCTGGCCCGCAGCTTTAGGCGCTTGATTAAAGTCGAACAGAAGAACTCCTTTAAAGGCCGAGAAGAAGCGATTCAAGCGGCCCGAGATTTCTTCTACAAGGGTGAGATTGCCGAGGAGATGGTGAAATTCCACCAGGAAAACGGCGGTCTGCTGACCATGGAAGATTTGGCTGATTTCCACGTGGGCGTTAATCCACCAGTTCACGGCACCTACAAGGGAATTGATGTCTACACCTGTGGCCCCTGGTGCCAGGGCCCGGTCAGTATCCAGGCGTTGCAGATACTTGAAGGCTTAGACCTGAAAGGCATGGGCCACAACAGCGCCGACTACATCCATTCTCTGCTGGCGGCCTTCAACCTGGCCCTCAGCGACCGAGAAGCTTTCTACGGTGACCCTGACTTCGTGAAGGTTCCCATCGAGGGTCTGCTGTCCAAGTCCTTCGCCGAAGAACGCCGGTCGACAATCGATATGAAGAAAGCATTTCCGGAAATGCCGGTGGCCGGTGACCCTTGGAAACACCAGGGCATGGAATCGCCCAACGGCACACCTGCCCGCCCCGAGCCCGTGGGCGGCGGTATGCAGGCTGACACCAGCTACACGGCTGTTGTTGACCGCTGGGGCAACGCCTTCTCGGCCACGCCCAGTGACACCATTGCCTACAACCCAATAGTGCCGGGCCTGGGATTCATAGTCTCCGGACGCGGTTCCCAGTCATGGTTGGACAAGGATCATCCCAGCTCCATGGAGCCGGGCAAACGCCCCAGGCTGACCCCCAACCCGGCATTAGCTATGAAGGACGGCAAAGTGTTGCTACCCTTCGGCACGCCGGGCGGTGACGTTCAACCCCAGTCCATGGTCCAGTTGTTCCTGAACGTCATTGAGTTTGGAATGGAAGCTCAGGAAGCCATTGAGGCTCCCCGCGTATCAACCTGGGGTTTCCCCAACTCATTCTGGCCCCATGCCTATAACCCAGGATTCGTAGGACTGGAAGGTCGTATCGACCCCGATGTTATTGAGGAACTCCGCGGACGAGGACACAACGTAGAGGTCTGGGAAGACTTTACGTACCGCATGGGTTGCGTGTGTGCCATCCACGTAGATCAGGAAACTGGCAGCCGCAACGGAGGCGCCGACCCACGACGCGACGCCTACGCGATGGGCCGCTAACCGCAAACTCAACAAGCAACAAAAAGCCCTGGTCCTTCTGTAATGGATCGGGGCTTTTTGTCTGTAACATCCAAGACCAGAAATTGTCCCTTCCCCCTGAGAGGGGGAAGGGACAATTTCCTGACGGCTAAAATCTGATAGCTAATGCCTACTCCGCTGTTCGTCCTCCGTCTATGACTAACTCGGAACCGGTGACGAATGATGATTCGTCTGAGGCCAGGTATAGGGCGCCGTAGGCCACGTCTTCTGGCCGACCCAATCGCTTTAGAGGGGTGCGGTTCAGGCGGTCTGCCCGCTTAGTCTCATCGGCCAGGAAACCCTCAGTCATGGGCGTCTCTATAGTCCCAGGGTGGACGGAGTTGGCCCGTATTCCCTCTGATGCGTATTGGATGGCGGTTGACTTGGTCAGGAGCCGCACCGCGCCCTTAGAGGCGTTGTAGGCCGATGTCTCACGGCTTCCCACCAGACCGGCCACTGATGAGATATTAACTATGGAACCACCACTGGCTTTTCGCATGGCAGGGATGGCGTACTTGGTTCCTAAGAACACCCCTTTGGCGTTGATGTCCATGATCTGGTCCCATTCCTCTGAAGAAGTCTCTTCAACGTTGTGGGCCCGGTAAATTCCAGCGTTATTGACTAGGATATCCAGCTTGCCAAAGCGGGACACAGCCTCTCCGACAGCCTTTTCCCAGGCGGATTCATCACTCACATCTAAGCTCACGAATACACATTCGCCGCCGGCCTCATTGATCTCGGCCTCTGTCTTGCGGCCCTCATCTTCCAGCATGTCGCCTATGACCACCTTGGCACCCTCTTTGGCGAATAACATGGCTTCAACTGCGCCCATCCCGCGGGCGCCGCCGCTGATTACGGCCACTTTGTTTTCCAGACGCATTGCGATTGCTCCTATCTTTTTTGTTGCCGGTTCAATTATAAGAACGGGCCGGTATAATACCCACTTAACTTTGACCCTGAAATAGCCTGAAGGCAAGACCCGTTGGCAACAAAAAGAAAGGCCCGAAAAAGTTTCGGTGCTTTCTCGAGCCTCTCAATAAGGGGGTAGACTATCGGAATTTATCTTGATGGAAAGGGTATGGATGCCCCGCCGGATTTGCTAAGTAGGTAGAAACTGAGTAAACCTGTGAGTCTGGCCGATGCTAGTGGATCCGACCATCATTTCTTCCTGACCCCAATCTACCGGAACCATTCCGTTGGTTCTGTGACGTGCGGTTCGAATTAACTGTTCGATAGATCACATTACTTTAAGGTTCACGCTTAGATTGACCGGACTTTGGGCCGTCGATAGAATGGATTTACGGTTTATGAATCTCCCCACAGCCACACGCATTCCAACCGAGCTCGTGCCATCTATTCTCAGGCGCAATATCGTAATCACATTGGCTCTGATTGGCTTGGTCTTTCTGGTTGCTTGCGGTAGCTCCGGACAGGCAGCCAGAGACTTTGAAGTTGTCCAGTTCAATGGCGGCACCTTCCGGCTGTCAGAGGAGGTCAAGACTCAGGCGGTGGTGCTGAACTTCTGGTACCCCAGTTGCCCGCCATGCCGGGAGGAGATGCCCGCTTTTGAGGCGGCTTGGCAAGAACTCAAAGACGAACCGGTGCGTTTCTTAGGCCTTTACGTTCCGCAGGGCATTGATACTGAGGAAGACGCACGGGATTTCATTGAAGAATTTGGCCTGACCTTTAATTTCGCCACCGACCGTTTGGCGCGGATCGCCGAGGCTTACGAGTTGCAATATTTCCCCAAGACCTACTTTGTAAACAAAGATGGAGAAGTAGTCGCCTCCCATATCAGTACCCTGAAGACCGAGGAAATCATTACCCAGGTCCGGGCGCTGCTTGGAGACACAACGTCCTAGCCTGCCGTTCCGGTGGACTGACGCTGTATCTCAAAACCCCATGGACGTTTTAGACTGGATATTATTGGCCATCCGCTGGGGACACGCATTGGCAGCGGTTTCCTGGGTTGGCGGCGGCATCTTCTACCTCATGGTGCTGCGGCCGGCCATTCAACAGGCTAGGGGACTCCCACCGGAAACCAACCAGGCCATTGGGGTAGAGTTCCGGGGTTTGGTCAGCACTGCCATCGCCGTGTTGCTGCTCACCGGAGTGATATTGTCAGCATCAAGGCTCACTGAAGATGTTGTCACCAGCCCTTACGTAGCAGTGTTGGTGGTCAAGATTGTTCTGGCGCTCTATATGTTTTATGTTGTGCGTTTCATGCGGCAGGACAGTTACCCTGAAGAGCCAGAATTGCCCGATTCACGATGGCAGCGGCTAACGAGCCGGATTACTGGAACAACGGCTCTTTTGGTCATCGGGGTGTTGGTGATAGGATTATCAGACGTGTTGGACGGGTTGCTGGAGAACGCTTTGGCATAGCGGCCTAAGGGTTGACCCGGTGGACTTTGGATTGGAGTATTGATGAAGAAAGACCTGATGCAGATACTGGCCTGCCCCGTGTGCAAGGGCGAATTGAAATTACGCGCTGAGTCAGAAGAGGGCGACGATGTTATAACCGGCAGCTTGCACTGTGCTGCCTGCAATGAGTCATACCCCATTGAAGAATCGATTCCCAATCTTCTGCCGCCGGACCTCCGCCGAGAACTAGCGTAGAGCCACAATACAATCAGAAAGACAAAAAACCTGTCCTTCGATAGAAGGACAGGTTTTTTGATTACCGGGAATCTGCCGAATTAGTCAGCGGGTTGGGCCATCGCTAGAGCATCGTCCCGGCTGACGTCTTGTTGGTGGACTGCCTTACCGTGTTCCTGGACTAATCTGACCAACTCATCATCGTTTTCGCCGGTAATATTCTCTCCGCACGGACAATTAACTACCTTATCCATGATAATACCTCCTCAGGGGTTTGAATTCGGATTGGGATACCTAGCTATAATACGAAATTGATTTTGGCGAAATCTTGGCAAACGTTTGGCGGAATATGGGCATAAGGGTTTACGTCACAGGCAGGGTTACCGTTGAAGTGGACGGCCAAGTTGTAATCAATGAGTGCCGGTTTCGGGGAAAGCAAGACCGGCTCATTTTTGTATACCTAGTGTGCGAACGAAGCCGTCCGGCAGCTAAATAAGAGTTAGCGTCGGTCTTGTGGCCCGAAGACCAGTCGGATGCTTGGGAAGCCTCAATCAGCGCATTGACCAGCCGCC